>ERZ772901.285-NODE-285-length-51332-cov-3.820953_pt1 | contig 51332 bp, 44 predicted proteins | sample MGYA00512123_ERZ772901 | MGnify/ENA primary metagenome ERZ772901 (study PRJEB29015, sample SAMEA2737711) | human gut metagenome | biome: human gut; feature: human-associated habitat; material: faeces | place: China | collected 2012 ...
ATATTATGTTTTATTATCCGCTTTCTTCTTTATTGATTGAGTGTCTGATTCTCTCGATTGTTGAAAGAGAGGATTCTTATGGGTATGAAATCAGTCAGACAGTGAAGCTGGTGGCCAATATTAAGGAATCTACGCTTTATCCGATTTTAAGAAAGTTAGAGCAGAATGGATACCTGCATACTTACAGTCAGGAATTTCAGGGACGTAACCGCAAGTATTATTCCATTACCGATTCCGGGAAGGAGCAGCTCATTTTCTTAAAAAAAGAATGGAACGAATATTATCACACAATTGATGACATCATCGAAGGGAGGATGATACCTAATGGAAAATAAAAGATATAAAAAGGAACAAGATATCCATTTAACAAAAGAAGAATATCTTGCCCAGCTAAAGAAATATTTAAAAAGACTTCCAAAAGAAGATTATAACAATGCAATGGATTATTTTACAGAATATTTTGAAGATGCCGGGCCAGAAGGCGAAGCAGCCTTGATACAGGAACTCGGTACTCCGAAAGAAGCAGCTTATGAAATTCTTGATAATCTGATAACTGAGAAGAGAAAAGACCCAGATACGCCGATTTGGAAGATTATTTTTCTTACATTTCTTTCCATTTGTGCCGCTCCTATCGGCGGTGCTTTGGCACTTACTATAATTGCTCTTGCTTTGGCCGGTGTTTTAGTAATTGTTGCAGGACTTTTAGCGATTTTCTCTTTTGGAATTGCATTTGCCCTCGTTGGTGGAAAACTTTTTATCCGAGGAATAATTGCCATCACTGCATCGCTTTCCGGTGCGAGCCTGATTTCTGGTGCAGGATTATTTAGTATTGGCATTAGTATTCTTGCCATTTTAGCTGTTTTTTGTTTCTGCAAATGGATTGTTTTAGTATTAGCTCATTTTATTCAGAATATGAGCAGAAAAAGGAGTGTGAAATAAGATGAGAAAAATTATAAAAACTCTTTTAGGAATTGGTGGGGCATTCTGCCTGATTGGAGCACTTTTATTTAGTATCGGATTTACCAGTGGCGGCACAAAGTACGTTCATGACACAAACTTAAATTCCATGAACGCACAGGAAGATAATAAAGAGTCTGCAAATCGTTTTACTTTAAAGAAAACAGAAATCCCTGACTTTACTTCTTTAAATATAAACTTAGAAGATTCCGACCTTAACATTGAGGAATCTCCCAACGAAAAAAGCTATATTGAATATGCACAGGCGACAAAGGATAAGAAAAACCCTGTCTCCTATTCCATAGAGAATGGCACATTAACCTTAAAAGAAGCCGGAAATACTGGTGCTTCTTACTACATTAATGTTGATATAAGCTTCTTACAGGCTGCTCTCAGCAGTAAAAATATAGAAGATTACACAAAAGAGTCTTCTAAATACGAAAACTACGTTACTCTCTATCTTCCAAAAGATAAACTCGTATCTTCCGCAAAAATCTATCTTGGATATGGTGATTTTTATGTAAAAAATGCTACTTTTGATACTACTAACATCAAGCTTGACGATGGAGATTTTGACGCAAATACACTTACTGCTAATAGTGGAAAGCTTACTTTCTCCTACGGTGACTGCGACTTGCAAAAAGCTTCTCTCGGCAATATTTCTCTCACTTCAAAAGATGGCGATCTTACTGTAAATGAACTTACTTTATCAGGAAAAACAAAAATCGCGCTCTCTTATGGTGATACTGAAATCACCTTAAATGACTCCACAAAGAAAGTATCTGGATTTGACCTCGTCACCCATTATGGAACGATTACTGCTTCTGGTCTTAACGGAAACAAAACACTAGACGAAGATGATGATGTAAATACATTCCAGTCAGATTCTAAAGATGGGAAGACAAAACTTTCGATAGACTCTAAAGATGGGGATATTACGGTAAAATAATCAGATAGATTTTAAAAGCAGATTATGGCTTTTTGAAAAGTTGAGTCATGAGAGTTTGACACTCATATTGTTGTTTTAATATGTAAAAATAATAATTTTTCTTATGCATTTTTGTGTCAATCCTTTGAAATTTAGTTTCCCAGGCAGCCTCATTCTTCTGCCCTCTCACCAAATTTCCCCATAAATTTGCCGGATTGAAACAACCAGAACCCCCAGAGAAAATATACCCTATATCTGTGGCCTCGGAGCAAGGTTTGGATACGAGCACTTAAGCGAGTGTTCAAACCGCCGCGACTAAAGTCACAGATATAGGGTATATTTTCTCTGGGGGTTCGTCTGTTTATTCATCCCGGCAAATTCCTATTTAATTCAACGTTTTTGACTTTAGGAAATATCGGTCAACGATAATCAGAATGGAAATAGCAATAATAGAAAGCAGATTCTCAAATGCCGTTGTATGTTCAATAATCATATGTCGTGCGATTACGAACATGAGAACTTCGAGCATCGTATCCTTCCGGGGTTTGCATAAGAGTTTGAAAAACTCAATACCGATAACGATATCAAATACGCTTGCCATATATTTAAGAAAGGCCCCTGATTCAGAGCGAGTCTGCAGGAATTCCTTAAATGGTGCCCATAAAGAGCAGATAGCAATGACAATGGCAATGAGAACGATGGCGGCCATGATATGTTCTAACCATTCGCTTAAGTTCGCATAGCCTTGTTTTAGTTTTTCCAGTTTTTCTGTCATAATGTTCCTCCAATGTACATTACTCAAAAAAATACCCTCCATAAATAACGATAAAATAATTAAAAGTAATAATCCCAAAAACTATAATAACATAAGTTTGCCTGTCGGTCATCTTAAAATGAAAAAGAAAATAAAAATAAATTCATTTTATAGAATGCATTTTTTAATATGCTTGGGAGTTTCTGTTTGTACAAAAATCTGCACATACTTGACTGCATGGGATATTTGGCATATAAAGTATATTGGAATGTAAATTTTGTTCTCTGTATGACCGTCATTATAAAAGCCGTCATTAAAGTAGAAACATAGTGGATATAAAACAATATAATATTATCTATTTATGACATAGAAGCTATAGCAATATAAATAGTGGTCTTATGTGCCGATTTACAAATACATTAAATAAACAGAGAAACGGAGAGACACAAAAGTGAAGGAATTAATTAACTTACAATTAATGATGTTCGCCCTCATCATCACAGGGCTGATTTTGAAAAAGGTGGGAGTTGTCGGAAAAGAAGCACAGAAAGGTATGACCAATCTTGTTATTGATCTTATTTTACCGTGTAATATTATTTATTCTTTTATGATAAAGTTCTCGTCAAAAATCGCACAGGACTTCGTAGTCATTCTTGTTATTTCTATATTAATTCAGGTTTTTTGTGTTATTTTAGGAGGCGTATTATATAACAAATGCTCCGTAAAAAGAAAAAAATGTTTGCGTTATGCAACGATTTGTTCTAATGCGGGATTTTTAGGGAATCCAATCGCACAGGGTGTTTTTGGAATGATGGGACTGACATTAGCATCTATTTACCTTATTCCACAGCGAATTATGATGTGGTCAGAGGGCGTTTCCGTATTCACCGAAGCACCAACCAAAAAGGAAATGCTCAAGAAAATCTTTACCCATCCATGTATCATTGCCTGTGAGATCGGTATCGTCCTCATGCTTACCGGATGGCGGCCTCCACATTTCTTAGAAGAAACAATTACTTCCGTAAGTAACTGTAACACAGCAATGTCCATGCTCGTCATCGGAATGATTCTCGCAGACGCAGATCCCAAAACGATTATTGATAAAGATGTACTTTTCTATACATTTATCCGGTTACTTATAATACCGTTTTGCGTATTTATCCCATGCTGGCTCCTGCATATCGACAGCCTTGTAATGGGCGTAAGTGTAATTTTGGCGGCAATGCCGGCAGGAGCAACTACAACAATTCTTGCTTCAAAATATGACTGTGAAGAAGAATTCTCCGTAAAATTAGTTGTATTCTCCACAGCGGCATCATTAATCACAACACCGCTGTGGAATATGATTCTGCTGAAATTTTGATTTGCCGCAGGCAAAGGAGTTGTCTTTGGTGCTTGGGGAAAGTCAGAATTTATTTTTGAGAAATTTGAGAAAGGCTTCAGATAGTTATGGTTTATTTATCTTCCCAGGTTCGTCTGTTTGGTCTGCCTTGCAGCCTCACAAATTAAATTTTGTATATTTTGCAAAGAAATTGCCCGTTTTTCTGGATATTATTAGAAGATAGAACATTGAAATTTGGTACATTATAGTATAAAATATTGAGAAGAGTAAAAATTTATAATTTTATGTAACTTATTTAGTAAATAGAATAGAAGGGAAAAGAGAATGTCAGTAATAGATTTCCATTCACATGTGCTTCCCCGTATAGATGACGGGAGTCATAGTTCAGAGGAATCTTTGGGGATGCTACAGATCTCAGCTTCACAGGGAATAGATGTAATGGCGGCAACGTCTCATTTTTATGCTACAGAAGACAGAATTTCTTCTTTTTTGAACAGAAGAAGGTGTTCAGAAGAACGTTTGAAGGAACGAATGAACCAGGAACTGATAAAAGAAGAGAGGATTCCAAGGCTGATAATGGGAGCGGAGGTCGCTTTTTTTACAGGAATAAGCAGGGCGGAGCGTTTAGAAGAACTTACTTATGAGGGTACGGATCTTCTTTTGCTGGAGATGCCTTTTACAAAGTGGAACAAGTCTGAGATTGAAGAAGTGAGATATATTTTGGAGCGCAGGAAGCTGCGTGTTATGCTCGCTCATCTGGAACGTTTTCTGATGATTCCAGGAAATAAGAAGAGAATTTATGAGTTGATGGAGCTTCCTGTTTATGTTCAGATTAATGCTGGAAGTTTTGAACGGTGGGGTGAAAGAAGACAGATTTTAAAGATGATCAGGAAAAAGGAACAGATTTTTCTTGGAAGTGACTGTCATGGTCTTAATCATAGAGTTCCGAATCTTAAGAATGGGCGCGAGGCGCTTGAGAAGATGATGGGAAGTACCTTTATTGATAAAATGGACAAAGAAGCAGCAGTGCTGCTTGGTTTGGAGGATAAGTAGATGTCAAAGAAAGTTTCAATTATTATCAGTGTTATATTGTTTGTGATTCTTGCAGTTCTTCTTGTATGTGAGAAGATGAATCCGGGAGCAGGAAGTGCTTTGCTCCAGGGGATTTTTTAACAGAGGTGTCTTAGATGGCGAAGAAGTACTATAGCAGAAGTGAAAAGGAGAAGCTTGCAAAGAAGCTTGCTGCGGTGGTGGCGGTCTTTGTTATTGTCTGTACAGCAACAGTTGTGATCGGGCATATTGTGGATAATCAAAAGATGAATACAGGGCAGAAGGATGCAGCGGCAGCGTCAGATATTGTTACGATTAACGGTGTGAAGTGTAAGCCGAACTGGGATGTGCAGACGTATCTTTTTATTGGAGAAGATGCAAGAGGCGTAAAGGAACGGAAGACAGAGGCAGATGGCACAGGACAAAGTGATGTTCTAGAGTTGCTTATATTAGATACAAAGAATAATACATATCATACACTTCCGATTAACAGAGATACGATAACGGATGTAAAGTCATTAGATGATGATGGTTCCTATCTTGCTACAACAAAGACACAGATTGCACTTGCACATGCAAATGGAGATGGCATGGAGCAAAGTTGTGAGAATACAGTGGATGCAGTTTCTAATATGCTTTATGGAATTCAGATAGAAGGTTATCTTTGTCTGAATATGGATTCTATTAAGGTGTTAAATCATTTGGCTGGTGGAGTTACTGTTACGATAGAAGATGATTTTTCACAGTCAGATAAGTCACTTGTAAAGGGAAAGACAGTTACATTGACAGATGATCAGGCGATGCACTATGTTCATGACAGAATGAATGTAGGAGATGGCACCAATACATGTCGTATGCGCAGACAAAAAGCGTATATTAATGCACTTACCCCAATATATGAAGAGAAATTGAAAGCGGACAGTGGATTTATTAATGATTTTTATAATGAGCTTTCTGATTATATGGTGACAGATATGAGTGTTGGTGAGATGGGCAATGTTGCTAACATGATTTTAAACAGTGAAGATAAAGGGGAGTTATCTATTAAGGGAACGAATGCAGTTGCCAAGGATGACGGGTATAACGAGTTTACGATGGACGAAACAAGCCGTGGCGATGTAGCGATGGAACTGTTTTTTAATAAAGTAGAAAAATAACAGGAATGAGGAAGAAAGATGAGTCTTATTAATAAGAAAAGTGAGGAGAATACTTCAGAATTTGAAGTGATAACTGGTGGAAAAGAAGAATTTCGCAGCAGCTTTGTTGACAGAACAGATAATGAGGCAGAGATTGATCTTATTGATCTGGCATGGGCATTGCTTGATAAGCTGCGTTATATAATACTTTGCTTTTTAATTGGAGCAGTATTAATGAATGCATATTCGTATTTTCTTATTCGTCCCACATATCAATCTACTGCAAAAATGTATGTAGTATCTACATCTAAAAATTCTGTAGTAGACCTTAATGCATTAAATATTGGTACTTCTCTTACAGCAGATTATGAACAGTTAATGTTAAGTTATCCAGTATTAGAACAGGTAATCAATAAGTTGAATTTGGATATGAATTCCGATGCTCTCAAAGGTATGATTACTTTAGAAAATCCGCAGGATACTCGTATTTTAAATATTAATGTAACAAGTACCGATCCAAAGCAGGCAAGAGATATTGCTAATACACTGATGGATGTTTCAATTGATTATCTTCCAAAAACAATGAGTACAAATGCACCAAATGTGGCACAGAAGGCGAAAATTGCAGATCGAAAAGCAGGCCCAAGTTACACGAAGTATACGATGATTGGTGCATTAGCAGGTGCATTCCTGTACTGTATGTACATTGTAGTGAAATATCTGATGGATGATACAATTCATACAGCAGATGACATGGAGAAGTATTTTGATATTGTTCCTTTAGCTGTAATTCCTGATATTAGTCAAATAGAATCCGGAAAGCAGGGAAAGGAATCTAAACATAGCAAGGAAGGAAAGTAATTGTGCCATGAAGAAGTTAAACTTAACGATAAAAGATGTGCCGTATGCGGCAGAGGAAGCACTGAACCGTTTAAGAGTAAATATTAAGTTTTGTGGAAAAAATACAAAAAAGATTGTTATTACAAGCAGTATTCCAAATGAAGGTAAGAGTAGCGTTTCCATACGTCTGTGGAAGCTTTTAGCGGAAGCTGGTTTCCCAACGGTTTTAGTTGATGTAGATTTACGTAAGTCTGAATTAAAAAACAAATATAGAGTAAAGGGAATTCAGGAAGGGTTGAATCATTTCCTTTCTGGATTGGCGGAGTACGAAGATGTGGTTTATGAAACAAATATTCCAAATGGACATATTGTTCCAGTCAGTACACTGTTGGAGAACCCAGCGGTATTATTAGAGGATCCAAGAATGGGGGAGCTTCTTGATAAGTTAGCGGAAGATTATCGTTATGTTATTATTGATACACCGCCATTGGATAATATCTCTGATGGAGCACTTATTGCAAGCATGAGTGATGGAGCAGTAATGGTAGTTCGTTGCGGAGAAACCCCTAAAGCTTTAGTAAGACAGTCTTTGCAGCAGCTTGAGAGGGTAGAATGTCCGGTTCTTGGAACTGTATTAAACAGAGCAGAAGTTAAGAGAGGAACATATAAGAAATATTATGCTCGTTATGGCTCTTATTACGGAGAGAAAGTTTCAGATAAAAAGGCAAAGAGCAAAACAAAGAATAAAGTTAATAAGTAATAATAATTACATTTTTATGGATAAAATGATTTAAATATTATATTATCTGTAAATGTTGATTATATTTTATCGGACACAATTTTTCGTCGTGGCCGAAAGATTTTTGTCAAAAGGAGGCATAAATTATGAAAACAGTAAAGAAAATCATAGCAGTACTTCTTGCCGTAATGTTAATGACTCCTGCAGCAGTTAATGCAGCAAGTCCATCCGTTGCAAAGAAAACAATCAACAATAAGAAGGCTACGGCTATTACGACTTACAATGCGAAAATGCAGACACCAAAGACAGTAACAATTGGCGGTAAAAAGTTAGTTGTTGGTAAGGACTGCGTAATCATTGGTAAAAAACACAAAGCTGCCGGAAAGTATGTCCTTGTCGTTAAAGGGATTGGCAATTATTCTGGAAAGACAGAAGTAGTATTTGTTATTAAGAAAGCAAAACAGAAGATTAAAGTTTCTGCAGAGCAGAAGGCTTATAAGGCTTCTAAACTTAAGAAGAAAGGAACCTCTTTCAACTTAAAGACAAAAGCAATCAGTTCAAAGATTACTTACACAGTATCTACTATCAAGGGTACTAAGAATGCTAAGAAGTATATCAAAGTATCTAAGAAGGGAAAAGTTACAATTAAGAAGGGCCTGAAGAAAGGTGCTTACAAGATTGTAATCAAAGCGAAAGCTACAAAGAACCATAAAGCTGGTAAGAAGACAGTTAGAATTATTGTGAAATAATTAGTGATTGTTCTCTGAAGGGCATCCTGCCACGAGGGATGTCCTTTTTTAATCAACAGAAATGGCATTTTTTATTAAAACAGCAATTTATAGATTGTTTTGTCGAATAAAAAAGCCGTCGACAGTTTATAGAAGATATCCTGTTGCGCCTATTGGTTGACAAAATAATTTTTCTTATATACAATATTTAAGATATTTACAGAACGGATGAAACGGTTTACGGTGAGTCGGTTTCTGGTATAGTAATAAGGTGACAAAGTATCTGTGGTCTGTTTGAAAAGATTTGAATTGCTTTGGAGTATGTTTGAAAAAGAATTCCTGCAATCTGCACGTCTTAATTTGTGGTATATTTTGCAGGAAGCATTTTTTAAATATACGCTGGTATATTGAGAGTATATTTTGAAGAATGTTTTTAGGCAGATAACAGGAAGGAAAGAGGAGAAGTTATGTTTGAAAAGTTAGAGAGAAAGCTTGTAAATGTACTGCTTTTTTTTGATTTGTTTAAGATGAAAACAAAGATTCCTACAGATTTTAGCGGGGTGATGCGTATACAGGATAAGCGTGTGCAGAAACTTGTAAAAAGAGCATATAAGATTCCATTTTATAAGAAAAGATTTGATGAGGCAGGGGTAAAACCGGAAGATATTCGTACAGGGGATGATTTATCCAAGCTTCCTTTACTTACAAAGGATGAGCTTCGTGCATGGATGAACGAGGAAGCGAAAAATCCGAAGTACAACTGCTGGTTCCACGATACAACAAGTGGTTCTTCAGGTATTCCGTTGATGTTACTTGTTTCTCCAAAGGAGAAGGCTTACAATATGGCGAACTGGTTCCGTGTTATGATGTGTGCCGGTTATAATCCATTTTTGGGAAAGACAATGAGCCGTAAGAGTGCGCATAGTATTTCTGGCGGTAGTGATACATTTTTACAGCATTTTGGGATTTTGCGTCGTGGTTTTGTAAATCAGTATGCACCCGAACCGGAAATCGTAAAGCAGATTAATGCATATAAGCCGGACTTTTTATATATGAATAAGAGTGAATTTATGCGTATCTGTTTATATTGTAAGCAGAATCATGTAGAACTTGAGAAACCAAAGTTCTACTGTCCAACTGGAGAGAAGATTGACGATACCGCAAGAAAGCTTTTTGCAGAGATTTTAGGCCCTGGAATCATTGATTCTTATGGAACTGCCGAGACAGGTGCGGCAATGGTACGTCTTTTTGACAGCGAAGAATATACGGTGCATAATGACTCTTTTGTTGTAAATATTTATGATGAAAAGAATCGTCCTGCCAAAGAAGGTAACATCGTTGTAACGCCTCTTTATAAGACGGATTTACCGCTCATCAATTATGCGATTGGTGATAAGGGAACCTGTGAAGTTCGTGATGGTGTCCGCTATATTACAAGCGTACAGGGACGTATGAACGACTTCTTCCGCTATGAGACAGGCGAAGTTACAACATTCTTCGAAATTGCACCGATTATCGCTCATTGTGAGGACATTTTACAGATGCGTTTCATTCAGGAGACCTATCATAAGATTCATATCCAGTGCGTACATAATATAGCAGAATCTAAGCTGACAAAAGAGGAAGTTGAGAAAGATATGACAGCGAAGTTAAATGCGAAGTTCAAACATCCATTTGAGATTGAATACGAGTGGATGGATTCTATTCCACCGGATAAGAACGGAAAGCTTCGTATGATTGTATGTAAGGTACAGGATTAGGAGGTATACAATGGCTGGGAAAAATAAAGATGCTTCTCTGAATAAGAGAGCCTTTACTTCAGGATTTTTCTTCATCCTGGCACAGCTTTTTGCAAGGGGGCTGACATTTGCGGTAACCCCGGTTTATTCAAGGCTGCTGACAAAGGCACAGTACGGTGTAGTCAGAACCTACGAGTCATGGCTTCTGATTGCCTATACGATTATGTCACTCTGCCTCTGGCGCAGTGTTGATGTGGCGAAGAAAGATTTTGAAGACGATTATAATGGTTATGTATCGAGCGTACATACACTTTCCTACATTGCCATTGCATTCTTCTTTGGACTGTGCATGATATTTAAGACACAGGTACAGGATTTTTGTCAGATGGATGATCTGATGTTTTACACCTGCTTTCTGTATGTATTTACTTATACAAGTATGCTTTATGTGCAGCGAAGAGACAAACAGGTACTCAAATATAAATTCAGTACGATGGCAACTTTGCTTACGATCGTGCCGGGAACGTTCCTGTCTATATGGCTTATTTACAGAGGACGTGTCCAGGGGCTTATCGGACAGCTTGTAGACCGTCGAGTTATCGGATACTATGTACCACAGATTATCGGTGGTGCTGTTGTTGCAATTGTTATCTGGACACAGGGCAAAAAGTTCATTAATTTAAAATACTGGAAATACGGTCTGGCATTCAGTCTTCCGCTTATTCCAGAAGCCTTATCCATCCAGATTATGAACCAGTCTGATAAAATCATGATCCAGAAAATGATCAGCAAAGAGGCCGCTGGTGTATTTGCCATTGCCACAACAATCTCTTTCATTATCTGGATACTTGAGGATTCTGTATGGAATGCCTGGATTCCGTGGCTTTATGCCAAAATCGGAGAGGGCGCAGAAAAAGAAGTTGCCAAACCGTGGATTTCTGTTATGCACATGTTTGGAATCCTCTCCTGGATTCTCGTAATGCTCGCCCCGGAGGAGATTTTAATCCTCGGTGGTGCCAAATATAAAATGGCAGTCTGGCTTATTGCTCCAATGGTATCGGGAACTTTATTCCGATTCTACAGCTATAGCTATTCTGCTCTTCAGAACTACTATAAACGAACCCAGTACGTAGCTGCAGGAACAATCGGAACGATGGTATTAAATGTAATCTTAAACTACGTTTGTATCCTGAACTTCGGTTACATGGCAGCCGCCTACACAACTGCGTTCAGCTATATTATTCTCCTGCTCGTACAGGGAATCTTAGAGCATAAAATCACAGGAATGGTCATCGTACCACTCCATAAAACGGTACTTATCGCTATTGCTTATGGGGCAATTAATCTGCTCTCTATGAATCTGTACAGAGTTGCATGGTATTATCGCTATGCGGTGATGATTTTAGTGGTAGGTGCGGCTGCAATTGCATTGAGAAAACAGATGATGGCAGTGTTGAAGATGTTCAAAAAGAAATAGTTTGCTGCAGGTAAAATAGACGCTCCCCGAGAGAGAAGATACCCTATATTTGTGACTCTATCCCTGCGGGGTTGAATGTTCGCTAAACGGCTCACATTCAATCCTCGCTCTAAGGCCACAAATAGGGCTTAGTTATCTGCTGGGGTTCGTCTCTTGGGGCGCGTCTATTTTGCCTGCGGCAACCCAGATTATTCTACCGTGATTTCCACCTTATCCATTGCTTCAAACAGCAACTTCTGGGCGTCCTCCAAAGTTTCTCCCTTAGTAATAATATGACCAATACGATGTGGTCCCACATGGAATTTATGTACCTCATCCCCTGGTTTGTAGTCAAATTCAACTTCACAAATGTCTTCATTTGGCTCATTATAATCAACCTGAGACTTGATGATTCCATCTTTATCACTCATGAGAAGGTGGCTGGCATTCGGTACGAATGGTTTGTCAAATGTGAAGTGAGGGTTTTCTCCAAGTGCAGTTCTAAGAATTTTTTCGTAGTAGTCAAATCCGTAGTAAATGGATGTTAACTCTGCGAGGCAGGTTGCACCGCAGCGGCCGCCGAGTTCTAATACATAGGTTTTATTGTCTTTTAAGATGAAGTCGGCATTGATAGCGCAGTTGTCAAGCTGCATTGCTTTTACTGCACCGCGAAGCTGTTCTTTGGCATCTTCGATTACGTCTTCGTTTAAGTTGTATGGAGCAAAGTGACCGATTGGGACACCAGTATCTCCGTGGAATACATAGTCTCCGTGAGGAAGAATGAACTGTACTTCCCCATTGTATACAAATGCCTGTGCACCGAATTCTTCGCCTTCTATGAATTCTTCGATTAAGAAATAGTCTTTTCTTGTATTTTCTTTCACATAATTCATAGCGGAATCGAACTTGTCGTAGGAGTCTACCCGGGTGATTCCACGGCTTCCTGAGGAGTCTACAGATTTGAAAATCAGTGGGAACTCTAAGCCTTCAATTGTTTTCTTAATATCCGGGTCACTGAAAAGAACTTTGCGGAAACGAGCGGTGCGGACACCGTATTCTTCGTATTTGGTCTTCATAAGCATCTTGTCTACTGCAATCTGAGCGGCTTCATAGGAAAGACCGGCAAGTCCCATAGCATCGCAGACTTTACCGATTGTGATAACACACACGTCAGTTCCAGTTGTGATGATACCGTCAATCTGTTCTTCTTTTGCGATTTCAAGAATCTTTTCATCATCGACGGTGTTCTCATAATATACTTTGTCAGCTAACTCAAATCCAGGATAGTTTCCAGGAATGCTGACTACGATAGTGTATAATCCTAATTTCTTTGCTGTTTTAATTAAAGGAACCTGGTAGATGCCAGCTCCGAGAATCATAATTTTCTTCATGATGACTTACCTCCTGATTGATTATGTGTACTCTCGGAGTCTTTCTTGCACTTGCTTTTGTGGCTGATTTTCCGCCAGTCGTACCCGAATTTCATCAACGTACGCACCGCGTACGCCTCAAAAATTTGGACACAACTGACAAAAAATCTTCTCACAAAATCAAGCACAAAAAGATTCCGAGAGTACATCGGATAATTACGGAGGGAATTATGTACAAGGTAAAACTTACAGAATTTGTAAACAAGATGAATTTAAAAAGCCTGTTACCAGATATTGATACAGACAGCATTATGATTGAGCAGTCTGCGGTAAACCGTCTTGCATTGCAGCTTGCCGGATTTTTTGAACATTTTGATTCAGAAAGAATTCAGGTAATAGGTAATGTTGAGGCAGCATATATGAAGCAGCTTGCACCGGAATCTATCCCGCCTCTTTGTGAGAAGATTTTCAGCTTTAATATTCCATGCCTTGTATTTTGCCGTGGATTAGAGCCGTCACCAGAGATGCTTGATACAGCAGAAAAGAACGGTGTTCCAATCTTTACAACAGAGATGACAACTTCAGATTTTATTGCGAACTCTGTACGCTGGCTGAGCGAGGAACTTGCTCCACGTATTTCCATTCATGGTGTTTTGGTTGACGTATACGGCGAAGGTGTTTTGATCATGGGGGAGAGTGGAATCGGAAAGAGCGAGGCGGCTCTTGAACTGATTCACCGTGGACACCGTCTTGTATCCGATGATGTTGTTGAAATACGTAAAATCAGTGATGACACCCTTCTGGGAACATCTCCAGATATTACAAGACATTTTATCGAACTTCGTGGTATCGGTATTGTTGATGTAAAGACATTGTTCGGTGTGGAAAGTGTAATGTATAACCAGACAATTGATATGGTTATCCGTTTAGAAGACTGGAACAGAGAAGCAAACTACGACAGACTTGGCCTTGATGAAGAATATATTGAGTTCCTCGGCAATAAGGTTGTCTGCTACTCTATCCCAATTCGTCCGGGTCGTAACCTTGCGGTTATCGTAGAGTCCGCAGCGATTAACTATCGTGCGAAAAAAATGGGATATAATGCAGCACAGGAACTTTATAACCGTGTAACGGGAAGTCTTTCTACGAATAAAGAAGAACAGAAAGAACAGTAATTAAGATTTGCAAAAGAGCTAAAGTGTGTTTGGAAAATCTGAAAGCAATCTAATCCTCTGATTTATGGTATATCAGATGTGAGATGACTCCCATATCGCAGCAAGAATGCCGGGGTAATCTTGAATTTGCAGAAAGTATTTTTCGGATACATGCTGATTATGAACGGGTAATTTTTTGTTTAGGAATTTTTAACAAGAATCATATGTGAAACTTTTTTGCACAACAAATGTTCTGGGAGATAACAAAAATATTAGCTTTTTTTGGCACTTTATCTAAAGGGAGCGAGAAAGCTCCCTTTTATTTTGTGTTTTTTCCACATTGTACTTCCCCACGTTTTAGAGTATCATATAGTATGTATCTAAATATAGGATGCAACTATATAGTTGTTTTAAGTGTTTTAGATAGGAGATATATAGGAGATATTATGAATAAGGAATTCCTTCAGAATTTGAGAGAGCAGATTAAAGCAGGAACAGTAACAGAGCAGGAACCGATGAATAAGCACACAAGTTTTGCCATTGGAGGCCCGGCAGATGTTTTTGTTCAGCCGGCAACAAGGGAAGAAATCAGAAGTGCGGTTTATTGTGCAAAAGAAGCGGGGATTCCTTTTTTTGTTATGGGTAATGGAAGTAACCTGCTGGTATCGGACGAAGGTTTTCGAGGAATGATTATCCAGATAGGTAAGAACTTCCAGGAAATTTCTGTGAAGGATACAGTAATTGAAGTGCAGGCGGGTGCTTTGCTTAGCAGAACGGCCAGAGCTGCATGGAATGCCGGACTCACCGGTTTTGAGTTTGCGGCAGGAATCCCTGGCTCCGTAGGTGGAGCAGTTGCCATGAATGCAGGAGCATATGGCGGTGAAGTGAAAGATGTCCTTCTTGATGCGGAAGTATTGACGCAGGAGGGAGAATTTCTTACATTAACGGGAGAGGAATTAGATTTGTCTTACCGTCATAGCTGTATTTTTGAGAAAAACTACGTTATTTTGTCTGCGCGTTTTTCATTTGAAAAAGGTGAGTCTGGTAAGATTAAGGCACGAATGGATGAGCTGGCCAAAGCCAGAAGAGAGAAACAGCCTTTAGAGTTTCCAAGTGCGGGAAGTACTTTTAAGAGACCGGAAGGTTATTTCGCAGGAAAGTTAATTCAGGATGCCGGATTAAAAGGCTATACCGTAGGCGGTGCACAGGTATCCGAGAAGCATAGCGGATTTGTGGTTAACCGTGGCGGGGCGACAGCAGAAGAGGTAGCTTTTTTAATAAAACAGGTACAGAAAAAAGTAATGAAACAGTTTAATGTTATGATGCAGCCGGAAGTCCGCTTTGTCGGATTTGCGGATACAGAGGTGAGAGAGTGAGATTTGTAATAGTTTCCGGCATGTCTGGTGCAGGAAAGAGTACCGCATTAAAGGTTCTTGAGGACTTTGGTTTCTTTTGTGTGGACAATCTGCCAGTTGCATTGCTTCCGAATTTCGGAGAGATTGCTTCTGACAGACAGACTGAAGTAGACAAAGTGGCGGTAGGAGTTGATATCCGTAACGGAGAACAGCTCACCAGATTAAACAGTCAGTTAGATGTCTTGTGTGAACTTGGAATAGAATATGAGATTCTGTTTTTAGATGCAGAAGATGAGACTCTTGTCAAGCGATATAAAGAGACAAGAAGAACTCATCCGCTCGCAAAGGAGGACCGCATAGAAACGGGGATTTCCAGAGAGCGTGAGATGATTTCTTTTATCCGGGACAGGGCAGATTATATTATTGATACAACGACTCTTCTTACCAGAGAATTACGACAGGAAGTGGAGAAAATTTTTGTCGGGAATGAGGAATATGGTAATTTTATTATCACAGTACTCTCCTTCGGATTCAAATATGGAATCCCTTCAGATGCTGATTTGGTATTTGATGTGCGTTTTCTTCCGAATCCTTATTATGAGCAGGCATTGCGTCCGCTCACAGGTAATGACCGTTCCATTCAGGAATATGTCATGAAGAATGGAGACGGCCGAAAGTTTCTTGATAAACTGGAAGATTTAATGCAGTTTCTTATCCCACGTTATTTAGACGAGGGAAAGAACAGCCTTGTTATTGGCATCGGCTGTACCGGTGGCAAGCATCGTTCTGTTACGATAACGAACGGGCTTTATGCAAGACTGAAAAAGCTTCCATATACCGTTCGTATGGAACACCGGGATATTGAGAAAGATGCCCGGATAAAAGGAAAGTAATCAAGTAATTGATGTAAGGAGATAGAATATGTCATTTTCTTCTGAAGTAAAAGAAGAACTTTCTCATGTGGACGGTCACGAAAATCACTGTATGATTGCGGAACTTGCCGCAATTATTGGACTTTGCGGAAAAATCAAATGTGAAGATGGAAGATATTCTCTCATTCTTCACACGGAAAATGTATCAGTAGCCAGAAGATTTTATTCTCTGATTAAAGACGTTTTTCATTTTCAGCCGCAAGTTTCTACAACACAGCATGAATTTTTAAAAAAGAATCGCTTTTATATGATTTCCATAGAGGAATCTGGACAGACGTTAAAAATTTTAAAGACAGCACAGCTTATAAATAATCTTGGACAGATGGATGAAGAATTTTCTGTGAAAGATAATCCGGTATTGCAGCGTACCTGCTGCCGCAGAGCATTTTTGCGCGGAGCATTTCTTTCTGCCGGTTCTATCACAGACCCGGAGAAGAATTATCATTTTGAAATTGCCTGCATATCAAGTGAGAAAGCAGCGCAGATAAAAGAATTGTTTGAATTTTTTGGATTAGAGGCGAAGATTGTACTGCGAAAGAAATATTATGTAGTTTACTTAAAAGAAGGTGCTATGATTTCGGACACATTGAATATAATGGAAGCACATATTGCTCTCATGAAGTTTGAGAATGTACGCATTTTAAAAGATGTGCGTAACTCAGTAAACAGGAGAGTAAACTGCGAAGCAGCGAACATAAATAAGACCGTATCTGCAGCGAGAAAACAAATTGAAGATATTGAATATATAAAAAATACAGTTGGTTTAGAGCGATTATCCGAGAACCTTCGGGACATTGCCTATGCCAGGTTAGAGGAACCGGATGCAACATTAAAGGAACTTGGCGAAAAACTTAGTTCTCCAGTAGGAAAGTCCGGTGTGAATCACAGATTAAGAAAACTGAGTCAAATTGCTCAGGATATTAGGGAAAAAGGGCATCTGTAATATTTTTTCAGTATTTGCTTTGGCAAAGCTGAAAATACTAAGATAAATTTATTTCATTTATAGCAAAACAGGAGGTTAACATGATTTCAAGAGAGATGGAGATTAAAATCCCTTCAGGATTAGACCCAAGCACCATTGCGTTATTCATTCAGATTGCAAGCCAGTACGACAGCAGTGTATATGTGGAGGTGAAAAACAAAAAGGTGAATGCCAAGAGCATTATGGGAATGATGACTTTAGGTGTTCCAGCAGGCGGAAAGATTAATGTAATTGCAAAAGGCGATGATGAAACAGAAGCAATTGAGCATATAGGTAAGTATTTGAATAATGATTTAGCTCATTAAAAGAGACGGATTCCAAAATAAAATGATTTGCGGTCTTTCGCTTTAGAAAGACGGGCGAATCCTTGCAAAGAAATAATCCCCAGATGTGACTTTAGCCGTTGCGGTTTGAATGTTCGCTTGAATGCTCGCATCCAAACCTTGCTCCGAGGCCACATATGGGGATTATTTCTTTGCAAAGATTCTGACTTTGCCAGACCGAAAAGAGAAAATCATTTTTGTCGGGAGATTTGAGATTTTAAGTGGAAGGTAAAGAATTCGAAACAAACAGAACCCCCGAAGCCTGGCATATGTAAAAATGCGCCTTAGAGCAAACTCTTAATGCGGTTGAGCATTAAGAGTGCAGTGATAGAGTGCATTTTTACATATGCCAGGCTTCGGGGGTTCGTCTGTTTAGCCACCAACCTCACTATTGCAGAGGCCGCAGGCCGTAATACCCGTAGATTAGCCTTTCATCAAATGAAATCAGAGTCCATTTCCCATCCTTAATTCCGAATACGATTTTTCCCGTAGTTTTTCTCGTTGGGCCGTTTTTCTTTGTTTCTTTGTACCAGTTTTTCAAGTTCTCAGATATATCAATTTTCTCGATGGCTGTCTGGCTGCTTCCTCCTAAGAGGGAGGAGATAGAGTTCTTTATGGAAGTCCATAAAGAGGAGTTTCCATCGGTAATCTGGGATTTGATTTCATCATAGATGGTTTCTGGCAGGCTGTAGAAGTCGATATTTTTTGTAGTGACGGTTACAGTGCAGGAGTTATAGGTTGCGGAGACATCGGTAATTTTGTAAGATGCCTGATCGACCATCTCATCACATAGAGTAGTTACGTCAATACTGTCAACATCTACGAGTGAGCCGAGTTCGCTATCACCGATGTATGTTTTTAATTGTTGTTTTACGAGTTCTCTTACGTTTGGTTCGGACTTCAGTGGTTCCGGTAAATCGGAAGGAGCCACGTCGGAGAAGTCCATATTTTTGGCGTAAGTGAAAATCTGCCTGGTTGCTTCCCGGCAGCCTTGTTTTACGCGGGAAATGTAATAAAAGTATCCTCCGATTCCGCCTGCGATAAGGCAGCAGATAAGAATAGCTGCAACGATCGGTACAAAGCTTTTTCTCTTAGGGGCAGGTTGATTTATGTCATTACCTGATGATACCTGATTGTAAACTGCATTGCTTAAAGGGGTGTGACATTTTTTACATATCTTTTCGTTCTCATCATAATATGTGCCACAGTTTGGACAATTCATGAGCAGTCCTCCTTTTTATAATAAAATTTTGAATCGTTCAGAAACATGCAAATTTAGTTGATTTTTGTTCTGATTAGTTATTATAGAAATTATTTTTTCTTCTTTTTTCATAAAATAATCTGAAAAACATAGTTAGTATGCCTTCTTCTACATTTAAAAGTATAGGGGCTTTTTTTGTGTGTGTCAAGATAAGAGGTTTTTCGATTTTTCCCTGTATGGATAGACAAAAATTGCCGAAAAAGTTACAATAATAGCAAGTGATGATTATCAAAATCAAGTATAAAAAGATTCCGAGAGCAGATTATTGAATATAGGAGGGACAGATGTGAGAGGGAAGAAAGCAATTTTATGTATAGGCTATATTATTGTGGCAACGATTTGCATTGTAAGTATTGCGCTTTTATTTTTCAGCAGGAATAAGAATGAGAGTGAAAAATCGAAAAGAACAATCGGTGCTTTGTATATGACAATGAATAACCCGTATTTTGAAGTGATTAATGAGGAGATTAAAGCGGTTGTGGAAAGTAAGGGCGATGTGCTTGAAACAAGGGATTCGGGCATGGACGCGAAAGTGCAGGCAAAGCAGGTGGAGAAATTTATTGAAGAAAAAGTGGACTGTATTCTGATTAACGCTGTGGACTGGAAAAAAATAGGATCTTCATTAGAAAAAGCAAAAAAAGCAGGGATTCCGGTGATTGCTGTGGATACGTTGATTTATAACCGGAGTTTTGTAGATGGTACGGTTGTTTCAAATAATTATCAGGCAGGAGAACAGTGTGCGAAAGATTTAATGAAACGGAGAAAAAAAGGGAAGCTTCTTTTTTTAGTTCAGTCGGAAAATAAATCGGCAATTGACCGAATTAAAGGATTTAAGGAAACACTTGAGAAGGCTGGATGGAAGTATGAGAATGTAGGAGAACTTGAATGTCAGGGGCAGCTTGAACTTTCTCAGCCGCTGGTGGAAAAAGTTTTAAATAAAACGAAAGATATTGATGTGGTAATGGCATTAAATGATCCAAGTGCAATGGGGGCGATGGCTGCGTTAGATGCGGAGCATATGTTATCAGATGTTCTTGTATATGGGGCGGATGGTTCGCCGGAGGCTAAAACGATGATCTATGAAAATAAGATGGCGGCAACTTCAGCACAGTCACCAAGAACTACCGGAAAGAAAACTGTGGAAATGCTTTACAAAATTCTTGATGGAAAGAAAACTGAAAAGCAGTGCATTGTTCCTGTTTCCCTTATTACAAAAGACAATATAAATGATTATAGCCTGTCAGGATGGCAGTAAGAGGAAGGAGGAATATCAATGGAAAAAAGAAAGGACACGGCAGGATATCAGCACCAGTGTTTTACGATGATGGTATTGCTTAATGTGATTATTGTTCTCTTTCTTACTTTTACCATCGTATTGACACAGTACAGGGTGGCGGCGGCCCAGGAAGCACAAAAATTTATTGGAACGCTTAAGGTGATGCCGGAAAGACCGGAACAAAGAATCATTATGGTAGTATTTTCTCTCTTTTTTTTATGTGGGATTATTTATTACAAGAGAAAAAATGAGGCCGAGGGCAAAGAGAAGGTTTTACTGTGGAATGTGTTCGAGATTATCTTTCTTATTTTTGTATTGAAAGAGTTAGATATGTCTTATAATGGAGTGATTTTTCTTGTAGTAGCGGATATGCTCACCTATGTCGAGGACAGGAAAAATAAATTGATATTTTTATTTATTGCATTTTTATGTTACATGGTATGCAGTTACAATCTTGTCACAATGTTTATTCCATTAAACTCTTTTGAGACGTGGGCTGCATTTTATGACTGGAATACAGAAAGGATTTTTCTCAGTGTAAAGACGATTTGTGAGATTACAAATATGGTCTTGTTTCTAATATACATTGTCATTCTTATGATGAAGGACCGAAGAGAGAGAGAACGAATCAAGCTTTTAAATGAACAGTTGCAAAAAGCAAATGAACAGCTTCATGAGTTTGCTCAGGAAAAAGAATTAATGGGAGAGACGAAAGAGAGAAATCGTCTGGCAAGAGAAATCCATGATACGCTGGGACATATTCTAACAGGAATATCCGTTGGGATTGATGCGGTACTGGTACTTATGGATATTGCACCAGATAAAGCGAAAGAACAGCTGGAAGGAATCGGCGATACTGCAAGACGTGGGCTTCAGGATGTCCGCCGTTCAGTAAGAAAGTTAAAGCCGGATGCATTAGAGCGAATGTCACTGAACAATGCGATTCATCAGATGATAGAGGATATGTCAAAGGTCACGAACACGAAAATTTACTTTGTTTCTTATATGGAAGAACTTAAATTTGAGGCAGATGAGGAGGAAGTCATTTACCGTATTATACAGGAGAGCACGACCAACGCTATTCGCCACGGAAAGGCAACAGAAATCTGGATTCGTATTAGCGAAAAAGATGAGGAGCTGACGATTATCATCAGTGATAATGGCTGCGGCTGTGAGTCAATAAAAGAAGGATTTGGCTTAAAACATATAAGAGAAAGAGTAGAGCTTCTAAATGGTGAGGTTAACTATCAGGGAATGATTGGGTTTACGATTATTGCGAAGATACCGATTCGAAATAAGCTGACTGGAAAAAAGGATAGAGATGAGTTAAATAATCTCGCAGACAACAATGACAAAGCGAAGGATAGTCAGTGAAAATAGGAAAGAGGGTATTTTGAAATATATCAAGAAAATGTCGGCAAGATAAAAATAGAACTAAAATGAGATATTATTAAATATATCGAAAATAATAAATATAATAAAAATAAGAGGAATAGACAATGATCAAAGTATTAATAGCAGATGACCAGGAATTGATTCGGGAAAGTCTGAAAATTGTTCTTGGGGCAAATGAAGATATGGAAGTAACAGGAATAGCGGAAAACGGAGAGCAGGTACTTTCCGAAATAAAAAAGGAAAAGCCGAATGTTATATTGATGGACATTCGTATGCCAGGTATTGACGGTGTAGAATGTACTCGTCTGGTCAAGGAAAAATATCCAGATATTTATATTATCGTTCTCACAACTTTTGATGATGATGAATATATTTTTGGAGCGTTAAAGTATGGAGCAAGTGGCTATCTCTTAAAAGGAATTTCCATGAAGAATCTTGCGGAGGCAATTCGGACAGTTGTGAGTGGAAAGGCAATGATTAATCCAGAAATTACGGATAAGGTTGTAAAATTATTTAATCATATGGCACAGAGCAGCTATGCGATTCAGGTGGATAATGAACTTACAGAGGAATTGACAAAAACAGAATGGAGAGTCATTCAGAAAATAGGATGTGGAATGTCAAATAAAGAGATTGCATCGGAACTTGTACTTTCTGAAGGAACTGTCCGTAACTACTTAAGTTCCGTTCTCAGTAAGTTAGAACTCAGGGATAGAACGCAGCTTGCAATCTGGGCGGTGCAAACAGGAGCGGTAAATAGATATATTGGAGAATAAGGTAATTGATATAGTCGGATAACATGGCAAGACGCGCATCTCGCAGCAAGAATGCCGGGCATTCTTGAATTGAGTGTATTGATAAATAAACCCGATATAATAGATAAGAAAATAATACATATTCAAATAAATGAATTTGAATATCGGAGGAGACAATAATGGGAGATATAAAGTTAAAAAAAGGGACAGGAATCCTTTTTGTAATGGCAGTTCTTTTTATCAGCAGCCTGCTCTATCTATATTATGGAGACCAGAATACGCTCCGGGTAGGAATTTTTTATGGAAGCAATTGGGAGGTCCCCGGAACAGTGCATTATGAGATTCTTGATCAGGCGATTAAGAAGTTTGAATCGAAATATCCAAATATAAAGGTAGAATATGAAAAGGGCATTCTTTCAAATGATTATTCAGAGTGGCTTTCAGAACAGATTTTAAAGGGAACGGAACCAGACGTGTATCTGGTATTGGATGAGGATTTTAATACTTTAGCATCGCTTGGTGCTTTGAAAAATTTAGATATGTTAGTTGGCGGCGATAAAGAATTTGATTCCGATGTGTTTTATTCTTCTGTTTATAAAGCCGGACAATATGAAGGAAGCCAGTATGCACTTCCGATGGAATGTAATCCGACCCTGATGTTTGTAAATAAGACGCTTTTACAAAAAGAGGGAATTAAAGTCCCGGATAATGACTGGACGTGGGATGATTTTTATGGCATCTGTAAAGCAATAGTGAAAGATTCTGATGGAGATGGACAGATGGATCAATTTGGATGTTATGACTATACATGGCTTCAGGCAGTATATTCGAATGGAATAACACCATTTAATCAGAGCGGGACATCCTCGAATTTCCTTGATGAAAAGTTTTCGCAGTCTCTTGAATTTGTAAAGTGCCTTGAAGCGACAAATCGGAATTATCAGGTCACATCTAATGATTTCGATTTGGGAAAAGTGGTATTTCGTCCGTTTACATTTTCTAATTATAGAACTTACATGCCATATCCGTGGAGAATCAAAAAATATTCTGGCTTTGAGTGGACATGTATCCGTATGCCAGCAGGACCTTCCGGGGATAACCGTTCGGAGATGAGTGCACTTATGGCGGGAATGAGTTCAAGGACAGAGAAAAAGCAATGTGCATGGGATTTTGTGAAGTTACTTACAACAGATACAGATATTCAAAAACTTGTATACGAAGATACCTCAGCAGCTTCTGTATTAAAATCTGTAAATACTTCACAGGATACAATGAATCTGCTGAATAAAGATACACCGGGAGACAGCATAATAGATATGTCCCTTCTTGATACAGCAATTGATGCCGGAGTAATTCCAAATCGTTTTGAACAGTATGAAGAAGCTTATGAGAAAACAGACAGTCTTATTAAAAGTTATGTAGATGAGGAGGGTGACAGCAGCACATTTTTATTCCAAATGAAGAATCAAATCGACAAAATTCTAAAAAAGTGACAAATGTCATATAAGAATATGACAAATTCAAATTGATATCAATGACATTCGTTAGATGTATAAAAGGTATTGTTTTGTTATACTTTAATCACAAACAAAGCAAGTCAAAACTACAAAATGTATTTCTGGAATCTCTCCTATAGAAATCAGGTATAAAAGATTCCGTAAGTACATTGAAAAAGGGAACTTAAAGGAGGGAACGAAAGTAATGATTTATACGGTAACTTTTAATCCGGCATTAGATTATGTAGTATTTCTTGATAATCTGAAATTAGGAGATGTCAATCGTTCTACAAGAGAATCTATTTTTTACGGTGGAAAGGGAATTAACGTATCTACGATTTTGAATACTCTCGGCCTTGAAACAACAGCTCTTGGTTTTGTTGCGGGATTTACAGGAAAGGCAATTGAGGATGGACTGGCAGCACAGGGAATCCACACAGATTTCATTCATCTGCCAGAGGGCAATTCCAGAATCAATGTAAAAGTAAAACATGGCGATGAGACAGAGATTAACGGACAGGGACCAGTAATTACAGAAGAAGCAATCAATGAACTTTTTGCAAAGCTTGATACTCTTACAAAAGAAGATATTCTTGTATTGGCAGGAAGTATTCCAAACACATTGCCGGAAGACATTTATGAAAAAATCCTTGCAAGTCTCGAATCCAAAGGAATCCGTGTAGTTGTAGATGCGACAAAAGATTTACTTCTTAATGTTTTAAAATATCATCCGTTCTTAATTAAGCCAAATAACCATGAACTTGGGGAAATGTTCGGAACAGTATGTAAAACAGATGAGGACATCGTACATTACGCAAAGAAGCTTCAGGAAAAGGGAGCAGTAAATGTATTGATTTCCATGGCTGGAGACGGAGCCATTCTTATCACAGAAGATGGTCAGAACATTAAGATGGGAACACCGAAGGGCAAAGTAGTAAATTCCGTTGGTGCCGGAGATTCTATGGTGGCAGGATTTATCACAGGATATATCCGCGGTGGTAATTATGAAGAAGCATTAAAGAGCGGTACAGCCGCAGGTAGTGCCACAGCATTTTCCGAGGGACTTGCATCTCTGGAAATGTATGAAAAGATGCTGAAACAGATTACCGAATAAAGTTTAAAAATGCTGAATCAAATCAGCGAATGTGCTTTGAATTTATTAAAAAGTTTCTGTTATCATTTTATATTCAAAAAGTTAAATATGATAGAAACTAAAATGAAACAGAAATTTGAGATAAAACAAAAAATATTTTAAATTTTTTAGAGAGGAAAAAATTATGAGAATTGTCGATTTGTTAAAGAAAGAGGCAGTTGTTCTTAACGCAGAAGTAAGCACAAAAGAACAGATGCTTGATTTACTCGTTGACCTTCATAAAGAAGTTGGCAACATCAAAGACAAAGCTGCTTTTAAAGCAGGAATCATGAAAAGAGAATCCGAAGGACCTACTGCAATCGCAGAGGGAATCTGTATTCCACATTCAAAAAATGAAGCGGTTATCAACCCGGGTATCGCAGCAATCACAGTACCATCTGGAGTTGATTGTGCAGCACTTGACGGAGAGCCATCCAATCTTTTCTTTATGATTGCAGCTCCTGCAGAAGGTTCTGATGTTCATTTGGAAGCATTATCCAGATTATCTACTATTTTAATGGATCCTGCTTTCCGTGAAAAGTTATTATCTGCCAAAGACGTTGATGCATTTTTAGCAGCAATTGATGAAAAGGAAACAGAAAAATACGGAGAAGAAGACAAGGCAGCACAGGCAGCCGAAGCTCCTGCAAAGAAAGCCGGATACCAGGTTCTTGCAGTAACTGCATGTCCAACAGGTATCGCACATACTTATATGGCAGCCGAAGCACTTGAAGAAAAAGGTAAGGAATTAGGAATTTCTATTAAGGTAGAAACTAATGGTTCCGGTGGAGCGAAAAACGTTCTTACTCAGGAAGAAATTGATGCCTGCGACGGAATCATCATTGCAGCAGATAAAAATGTAGAAATGGCTCGTTTCGATGGCAAGCCAGTTATCAAAGTAAAAGTTTCCGATGGTATTCATAAATCTCAGGAATTAATCGAGAGAGCAGTAAAAGGTGACGGACCGATTTATCATCATGAAGGAGGTAAGGCAGCAAGCACTGCTTCCGAAGGAGATGAAAGCTTTGGACGTCAGATTTATAAACATCTGATGAACGGTGTTTCTAATATGCTTCCATTCGTTATCGGTGGTGGTATCCTTATTGCGATTGCCTTTTTGTTAGATGATTATTCTATCGACCCATCTAACTTTGGTATGAACACACCAATGGCAGCATTCTTTAAGACAGCCGGTGGTGTAGCATTTAACTTCATGCTTCCAATTCTTGCAGGATTCATTGCGATGAGTATTGCTGATCGCCCTGGTTTAATGGTTGGTTTTGCCGGTGGTGCAATCGCAAGTGCCGGAACAACATTTGCTTCTTGTTTTAATTCAGACATCACGGTAATTTCCGGTGGTTTCCTTGGAGCATTATTTGCAGGTTTTCTGGCAGGTTATCTGGTATTAGCTTTAGAAAAGATTACTGAGAAAATGCCAAGTTCCATGGATGGTCTCAGACCAATGTTAATTTATCCAGTTGCAGGTCTTTTATTAATCAGTGTGATTATGTTTGCAATTAACCCATTCTTCTCCTGGTTAAACCAGTTACTTGCTGATGCATTAAACTCCTTATCCGGAACAAACAGTATTTTACTTGGATTAATTGTTGGTGGTATGATGTCCATTGACATGGGTGGTCCATTCAACAAAGCAGCATATGTATTTGGTACAGCTTCTTTAGCATACCAGACGGACGCAGGTTACATGATCATGGCAGCCGTTATGGTAGGTGGAATGGTTCCTCCAATCGCTATTGCCATTGCTTCATGGGTATTTAAAAACAAATTCACAGATAATGATAGAAAAACAGCACCAGTTAACGCAATCATGGGACTTTGCTTCATCTCTGAAGCAGCTATTCCATTCGCAGCAGGAGATCCCCTCCACGTTATTCCTCCTTGTGTAATCGGTTCAGCAGTAGCCGGAGCGTTATCTATGGCATTCAAATGTACACTGATGGCACCTCATGGTGGAATCTTCGTATTCCCAGTAGTAGGAAATGCATTAATGTATATCATTGCTTTAGCAATCGGTTCCATCGTTGGAGCAGTTATGCTTGGTCTTTTAAGAAAGCCAGTAGAAAGCAAGTAGTCACGATTGTTCGAATAATGATAAAACAATAATAAACAAACGAACAATAAACGTATAATAAGTGACAGGCAAATGTCTAATAACATGTAAACATATTGCCGTTAGTCATTGACTGGTACCTTAGAGAATATCTATCATGAAGATACCGGCCAAAGATTAAAAAAACAATTTCTTAATTTAGTTGCTATAAATGAAGAAGAAATCTCAGAAACAGTGGAAAGTTACTGTTTCTGGGATTTCTTCTTTTTTGACATTTATTGACTTTCTTATCTAAAAAAATTATAATGTAAATAACTATTAAAAATTGTATAAGTCATATAAAAATATTTTCCCAGCAAGAATGCCGGGATATTCTTGAATTAAGCGCTTTAAATATGATTTGTATTCCAGGTAACAATACATTTATATATTTGATTATGAATGTCAGAAAGCATTTTTGAATATACTATATATGAATGTTTGTTTTCGAAAAAAGTAACTGAAAAGAGGAGGGAATGACATGAGATATGAAATCAGCGAAGTCGTAAAAAAAGACCAGGTTATGGAATTGGTTTTTGGTAACTGCAGCAAGCCGAAAGATTTACTGGGACGACATTTTATCTTACAAGGACAGGTTATCTCTGCCTATCATCCAGATGCGGTAAAGATGGAAGTTATTTCAGAGGATGGCGAGCGTTATCCTATGGATACTGTAGAAAGACAGCCAGTATTTTCACTGTTTCTTCCTCATAAAAGACCATTCTCTTATCAGATACATATGACGTTTCATGATGGAAATACTTATATAAGTAGTGATCCATACAGTTATGAAGGGTTGATTACGGAAGAAGAAGAAAAATTATTCTCAAAAGGAAACTGGACAGAAGTTTATCATAAGATGGGCTGTCATAAAGTAAAACTTGGAAATACAGAAGGAATGTATTTTGCAGTATGGGCACCAGGAGCAAGGCGTGTCAGCGTAGTTGGTGATTTTAATTATTGGAATGGGATGTTATATCCGATGCACAAAATGGAGAACTCCGACATTTTTGAACTGTTTATTCCAGGACTTTCCTGTGGACAGTTTTATAAATTTGAAATAAAAAATGTACAGGGTGACATAATACAGATGGTTGACCCATATGCCGTAATGAATGAGGAAAAGGAAAACGGCGCGTCAAGAATGTTTGATCTTGGGCGATTTCGCTGGGAGGATTCGAGATGGCTTTCCAAACGATATCATGGAAATGTTTTTAAGATACCGATGTCTGTGTGTGAAGTACGGATTAGTGAATTAGATTCCCCGGATGAGAAAGTACAGGAAATTGTGCAGGATATGGGGCATACACATATTTTACTCCGAGGCACACCGGAGAGAGCGAAACTCGGAGTGGAAAGAGGATTTTTTGAGCCGGCATTTTACGGGAACACACCGGATACAATGCGATTTTTTGTGAACCGTTCACATAAAAGAAATATTGGAGTTATGTTAGAAATATCACCAGAATATTTAACAAGAGCGGTACATCTTTTTGAGAAAAAACATCCGCAGGCAGTCAACTATCTTCTTGCTAATATCTTGTTCTGGATAAAAGAATATCATATCGATGGATTTGTATTTCGGGGATTGAGTGAGAATTCTTCTGATTTTCTTGAGAAAGCAAAAGAAGTAATAAAAAAAGAAGACAACAGTGTACTGTTCATTGGGGAAGAAATAAAAGGAAAACAGACAAGAGACTTCTTTGACTTTGAATGGAATATGGAATTAAAAGCAGGAGTGGAAGAATATCTTGGAACAGATTTTGAGAAGAGACAGGGAAAATATTTCTGTCTTTCACAACCATTGATGAAGGGAGATTTCTCTAATACACTGCTTTTACTTAATAAAGAGAAAAATAATCTTTTTGATGAATCTCTCATTGACAAGAAGCCTTCATGTGATTATGATAAGTTAACAGGAGTCAGGATGTCTTATGGCTATCTGATGGGAGTACCCGGAAGAAAGGCATGGGATCTTCATTCACATGAAAATATTTCTTCGCAGGAATATGTGAAGTCCCTGATTCGGATTTATCAGGAATATCCTGCCCTTTATGAGTATGATCCACTGAGAGCTTCTTTTGAGTGGATTAACGGGATGGATGCGGAGTCCTCTGTATTAAGATTTATGAGAAAGTCACCGTCAGGCAGAGATAATCTGCTATTTATATGTAACTTTGGCACAGAAGAGAAAGAGAACTGCCAGGTAGGTGTTCCGAAAGCTGGAAAGTATACAATGATTTCGAATAGCGATGCTGTGGAATTTGGCGGCGAAGGCAGAGACGAGCATCAGGAAGTTCAGGCGGTCTCTGAATGTTGGGATTTGAGACCATACTCCATTAAAATATCTGTGCCGCCACTGGCGACATTGATTTTTAAGTTTTAAAGGGTTTTATATATATTTATAATATTAGATATGAAATAGTGGTATGTGTTTGAAAGTGTTTTTTTATAAAGCGAGATGTGCAGATTGTTTTTTGTTTTTTCGATATGTACTAGAGCATTTTTCAAACACGCTATAGGAAGAGAAAGGTGTGTTTAATAATGAAAGAAGATTGTATATTCTGTAAGATTGCAAAAGGAGAGATTCATTCTGCTACGGTTTATGAAGACAGCCATTTCACAGTAATTCTTGATGTGAATCCGGCAACAAAGGGACATTGTCTCATTATCCCTAAGGAACATTTTGACAATATTTATGATTTAGATGGAGAGACAGCTGGCAAGTTATTTGCATTGGCTACCTGCATCGCAAGAGCAATGAGAGATGCGTTAAAGTGTGACGGGCTGAACCTTGTTCAGAATAATGGAGAGATTGCAGGACAGACTGTAAATCATTTCCACTTACATCTGATTCCTCGTTATGAGGGAGATGGACTGAATCTTAACTGGCCACAGCAGGAGATTTCCGCGGAGCAGTTAGAAGAAATCAGACAGTCAATTAAGAAATCTATCTAATTATTCATTAATTGCTTATGGTAAAATTCTGGAAATTTACATTTTGTAAGTATTGATGGTTTTCTGGAATGTTGTTTACAAAGGTGATTCAAAGTATCTGCTTTATAAATATCAGATAGTTTGGATGAAAAAATAATTAGGGATATTTATAGTAATTTTTACAATAATTTCAGTAATAGAAAGGACAGAGTATGGGTAAATTAGATTTTAAGCCGGGTAATATGTTATACCCTCTTCCGGCGGTTATGGTATCGGTGAGAGATAAAGAGGGAAATGATAATATTATAACAGTGGCCTGGACAGGAACGGTATGTACCAATCCACCCATGCTCTACATTTCTGTTCGCCCAGAGAGACATTCCTATAAAGCGTTACATGAAACAGGGGAATTTGTTGTAAACCTCACTACGGAAAAGATTGCAAAAGCAACCGATTTCTGTGGTGTCCGTTCCGGAAGGGATATGGACAAGTTTGAACAGACTGGTCTGATTAAAGGGGAAGCAAAGAAAATTAATGCTCCTGTCATTGAGGATAGTCCGGTAAATATCGAGTGCCGTGTCAGAGAGAAAGTGGCACTTGGTTCTCACACGATGTTTATAGCAGATGTTGTTCATGTGACAGTGGACGATTCCTATATGGATGAGAGAGGAACGTTTCATTTAGAAAAAGCAGCACCAATTGTATATTCTCACGGGACATATTTTGGGCTGGGAGAATCTTTGGGGACATTTGGATATTCTGTTCGTAAGAAGAAAAAAAAGAGAAAAAATAGATAAATTAAAACATTTATTTTGTAATAATTTCTGATTTACAATAAATCGGGGAATATGATATAATAAAATGATTCTAGGTTTAATTTGAATTATGAAGAAAAGTACATATTTGTTTGAGATATAAAATATCATGACAGGAATTTTTGAAACAGGATTACAGGTAGTTTATAACTATTCAGATAAAAATAACCATATAAGAGAAGACATCGGGAATACGTCTTTGTAAACGGATTATGAATAGTTACGATAATTTTATTTTTATTTTGAATTCATTTTTGTGTAGAGAGTAATCTTTGGAATAGAAATTCCATTTTTTTGGTTGATATTTTATTATCCGATTTTTTGAAATGAAAATATTTTGATTAAAAATCTGTTATTTGGATTTTTATGTTTAAAATGAAAATAATTTGAATAGAATTTGTTATTTGGAATTTTGTACAAAATAGAAGTTCCTTATTTGAATTTGGAAATTCAGATAGAAATATTTTGGATTTGATTTGTTTAAATTCCTATATTTATATAAAAATATTTTAGTTAGGAATTTATTACTTGAATTTTTTTTACATAGAAGTTTTTACTTAGAATTTATTTAGTTTTACTTAAGTTTGAAAATTAGTGTTAAGAATAATAACGTTTAGAATAGATTATAGAGGTGCGAAATGGAACAGTATATTATTAAAGGTGGTAATCCGTTAGTTGGTGAAGTTGTAATTGGTGGAGCAAAGAATGCAGCATTAGGAATTCTGGCAGCTGCCATTATGACTGATGGAGAATGTTTAATTGATAATATGCCGAATGTTAGAGATACCAATGTTCTTTTACAGGCAATGGAAGGCATTGGAGCAACGATTGACCGTAAGGGAGATAATGAAGTTGTAATCAGTGGAAAGAATATCGATTCTACTGGAGACTTAATTGTAGATAATGAATATATTAGAAAAATCAGAGCTTCCTATTATTTAATTGGAGCTTTACTTGGTAAGTATAGAAAAGCACAGGTTGTTCTTCCGGGAGGATGTGATATCGGAAGCCGTCCAATCGACCAGCACATTAAGGGATTCCGTGCACTTGGTGCGGAAGTTAAGATTGAACATGGCATGATTATCGCACAGGCAGAACAGCTTGTTGGAAACCGCATTTACTTAGATGTGGTTTCCGTTGGTGCAACAATTAATATTATGATGGCAGCATCACTCGCACAGGGTAATACTGTAATTGAGAATGCTGCAAAAGAGCCGCATATCGTGGATGTTGCGAACTTCTTAAACAGCATGGGAGCCAATATTCGCGGTGCTGGAACTGATGTTATCCGTATCAAAGGTGTAGAGAAGTTCCACGATACAGAATATTCTGTAATTCCAGACCAGATTGAGGCTGGAACTTTCATGATGGCAGCGGCAGCTACCAGAGGAGATGTTCTGATTAAGAACGTAATTCCTAAACATTTAGAGACAATTTCTGCGAAGTTAATAGAGATTGGAGCAGAGATTGAAGAGTCTGATGATGCAGTAAGAGTTGTGGCAGCGCAGCGTCTGCGTCACACACAGATCAAGACACTTCCATATCCGGGATTTCCTACAGATATGCAGCCACAGATGGCAATTACACTGGGGCTTTCTACAGGTACAAGTACGATTACAGAAAGTATTTTTGAGAATCGTTTTCGCTATGTAGAAGAGCTTCGTCGTATGGGAGCCAATATTAAGATGGTAGAAGGCAACACTGCGATTATTCACGGTGTTGAGAAGTATACAGGTGCATCAGTAGCAGCACCAGACCTTCGTGCAGGAGCAGCTCTTGTTATCGCAGGACTTGCAGCCGAAGGATATACAACGGTAACTCAGATTGGTTATATTCAGAGAGGATATGAGAGATTCGATGAGAAGCTCCGTGCTCTTGGGGGATTGATTGAGAAGGTTGATTCCGAGAAAGAAACCAATAAATTTATTTATAAAACAGGTACTGTAAATTAAGAATTGGAGATGAAGAGTATAATGGAAAGAAGATTATTTACATCAGAATCTGTAACAGAAGGACATCCGGATAAGATGTGTGACCAGGTTTCTGATGCTATACTTGATGCATTAATGGAAAAAGACCCTATGAGCCGTGTTGCCTGCGAGACAGCAATGACAACAGGCCTTGTACTTGTTATGGGAGAAGTAACAACAAGTGCATATGTGGACATTCAGAAGCTTGTCCGTGATACGATCAAAGAGATTGGATATACAAGGGGTAAATATGGTTTTGACGCAGATACATGCGGTGTTATGGTTGCTTTAGATGAGCAGTCTTCCGATATTGCTATGGGTGTTGATAAAGCACTTGAAGCAAGAGAGAACAAGATGAGCGATGAAGAATTAGAAGCAATCGGAGCTGGAGACCAGGGTATGATGTTCGGTTACGCCAGCAACGAGACAGAAGAGTATATGCCATATCCTATCGCATTAGCTCACAAGTTATCCAGACAGCTCACAAAGGTTCGTAAAGACGGAACTCTGTCTTACTTAAGACCAGACGGAAAGACACAGGTTACTGTAGAATATGACGAGAATGGTAAACCAGACCGTCTCGATGCGGTTGTTCTTTCTACACAGCATGATCCTGAAGTCACACAGGAACAGATTCATGAAGATATTAAGAAATACGTTTTTGATGCAATTCTTCCACGAGATATGGTTGACGAGAATACAAAGTTCTTCATTAACCCTACAGGAAGATTCGTAATCGGTGGACCACACGGAGACAGTGGATTAACAGGAAGAAAGATTATCGTAGATACTTATGGTGGATATGCACGTCACGGCGGCGGAGCATTCTCAGGCAAGGACTGCACAAAGGTAGACCGTTCTGCTGCTTACGCTGCAAGATATGTAGCTAAGAACATCGTAGCAGCCGGACTCGCAGATAAATGTGAGATTCAGTTATCCTACGCAATCGGTGTAGCACAGCCTACATCTATCATGGTAGATACTTTCGGAACAGGGAAGATTGCAGAAGATAAACTCGTAGATATGGTTCGCGAGAACTTTGATTTAAGACCAGCAGGAATCATTAAGATGCTTGATTTAAGAAGGCCAATCTATAAGCAGACAGCGGCTTATGGTCATTTTGGAAGAAATGATCTTGATCTCCCATGGGAGAAGCTTGATAAAGCAGAGACTCTTAAGAAGTATCTGTAAGATGCTAATCTGCTAAGCTAAGGCAAAGGAGATAGGCTCTTTTTGAGGGCTGACTTTGGCTGCTGGAGGGAAATCAGAAGTTTGGGAGATACATGGTTAGCTGCACTACTTTAAGGCAAGTGGGAGAGTTATTTTTCGACGTATTGTAGGGATTAGATAGAACATTAGCTGTAAGAAACTTTTGCCGGATTGCTCAAAGAAATTAAAAAAAGAAGGGGTTGTTCTAAGCTTGAATTTTGTGACTTTGTGCTGTGGAATTCTGACTGTAACCTTGCGAGCTCGTTTTCGAGCAAGGTTGTTTTATCAGGCAGAATGGAACGTTTAGCACAACGGAACAAAATCAAGCTTAGAATAACCCCTTCTTTTCTAAATCCTTCTGGCAAGCCGGTCACACTTTCTCCACTACAGTGACGTCTGTTTACCCGCAAATCCAAAATTGCATGTTAAAAAATAATCAATTTTTTCAAAAAATCTATTTACGAATGTCTTTGAAAATGATATAGTGTGGTAGTAATTTTATGGATGGTATTCAAAGCGAAACCATACCCCCATGTAACTGGCAGATATTGAGCTTATATCTTTAGGAATAAGACTCGGAGTATCACCGTGCGAAAGGCAGGGTGATGAATTATGAGAACAGGAATTATAGGTGCAGGGAAAGTTGGGTGTTCCCTTGGTAAGTATTTCAGATTAAATAATCTGAAAGTAACAGGATATTACGATGTGAATGAGAATCTTGCGAAAGAGGCGGCGACTTTTACAGAGACGACCTTTATAGAAGATTTGGAGACAATTGTAAAGATAAGTGATACTCTGTTTCTTACTGTTCCTGATGATTTGATTACCACAGTGTGGAATCAGATGAAAGATATGTCCCTTGAGGGAAAGTTTATATGTCATTGCAGTGGTGCTTTATCAGCCGGAGATGCATTTCCCGGAATTGATAAGTGTGGTGCTTTCGGATATTCTGTCCATCCGCTCTTTGCAGTCAGCGATAAATACAATTCTTACAAAGAGCTATCACATGCGTATTTTGTAATAGAAGGCGATGAGAAGCATCGGGAAGAAATCGCCGGGATTTTTAATAATCTTGGGAATGAGGTGCGTTATATAGCAGCAAAGGATAAAGTGAAATATCATTGTGCTGCCGCCGTATGCAGTAATCATGTGGTTGCACTGATACAGGAAAGTCTTGATCTGATGCAGGAGTGTGGGTTTGATGAAGAGAGTGCGCTTAAGGCATTAGCTCCAATTATGCTTGGAAATATGCAGCATATTGCAGAGCGTGGAACTGTAAATAGTCTCACTGGTCCGGTGGAAAGAGCCGATGTAAAGACCGTGGAAAAGCATTTGAACTGTCTGGATGAGAAACAGCAAATGATTTATCGCCTTTTGTCAGAAGTTCTTATTTCCATAGGAGAAAAGAAAAATCCGGGCAGAGATTATGGAAGGCTAAAACACATTCTCGGAAATGAGTAAGACTGTCTGACCACAAATCATTTCGCGATTTTATCAGATGATGATTTGATGAAGCGAAGATTTTGTGTGAGGGTTGCATGACAACAACATAGGGACAGCGAATCAGGAGGTATATAATGAAGAACACGGTAACAACTTTTCAGGCAATGAAAGATAAAGGTGAAAAGATTTCTATGCTGACAGCATACGATTATTCCACAGCAAAGTTAGAAGATGCTGCAGGAATTAACGGAATCTTAGTTGGAGATTCCCTCGGAAATGTTGTTTTAGGATATGATACTACAATCCCAGTAACAGTAGAAGATATGATTCATCATGGAGCTGCTGTTGCAAGAGGAGCAAAGAATTCTTTAGTAGTAGTAGATATGCCTTTCCTTTCTTATCAGACTTCTGTTTATGATGCAGTTGTAAATGCCGGAAAGATTATGAAAGAGACACAGTGTGACTGTGTGAAGTTAGAGGGTGGAAAAAGTGTGTGTCCACAGATTAAGGCAATCACTGATGCTTCTATTCCAGTAATGGCACATCTTGGACTCACTCCACAGTCCGTCAATGCATTTGGTGGATTTAAAGTACAGGGTAAAACTGTAGAGGCAGCACAGCAGCTTATTGAAGACGCAAAGGCAGTAGAAGAAGCAGGAGCATTTGCTGTTGTTTTAGAATGTGTTCCAGCCAAACTTGCCCGCAAGGTAACAGAGGCGTTACATATTCCTACGATTGGAATCGGAGCAGGAGAGGGCTGCGATGGACAGATTCTTGTCTATGCAGATATGCTCTCTATGTTTTCTGATTTTACACCGAAGTTTGTACGAAGCTTTGCAAATGTAGGGGAGATTATGTCACAGGCATTCAAAGATTATGATGCCGCAGTAAAGGACAGCTCCTTCCCGGCACAGGAACATACATTTAAGATTGCTGATGAAGTGTTAGATAAGCTTTATTAATGCTGGATTAATAAATCTGATATTTTCGATTTGAAAATCGTTTTAGTATGGGATGCTAGAGCGTGTTTGAAAAATCATTCCAGCAATCTGCACACCCCAATTTGCGGTATATTTTGCCTTCATTCGGTTGCCGTAGCCCACTACGCCGCCCTCATTCAGGCGAAATCTCCCGCAAATTGTGATGCACATCTTGCAGAAAGCATTTTTCAAACACGCTCTAGAATCAGGCATTATAAATATATAAAAGAAGGATAATAAGATTATGGAAAAAGTATATACAGTAAAAGAAGTAAGAGAGCAGGTAAAAGCATGGAGAAGAGAGGGCCTTACCGTTGGTCTTGTCCCTACAATGGGATATCTTCACGAAGGACATGCAAGCTTAATCAAAAAAGCAGTAGAGCAGAATGATAAAGTTGTTGTCAGTGTATTTTTAAATCCTACACAGTTTGGACCAACAGAAGACTTAGAAGCTTATCCAAGAGATTTCGAGGCAGACTGTAAGCTTTGTGAATCTATTGGAGCGGCTATGGTATTTCACCCAGAACCATCTGAAATGTATGCACCAGATTTTTGTACATGGGTGGATATGGATGTTCTTTCTAAGACATTATGTGGAAAGAGCAGACCAATTCATTTCAGAGGAGTATGTACCGTTGTAAGTAAACTCTTTAATATCGTAACACCGGATCGTGCTTATTTTGGACAGAAAGATGCACAGCAGCTTGCTATCATCCGTCGTATGGTAAGAGACTTAAATATGGATATCGAAATTGTTGGATGTCCAATCGTGCGTGAAGAAGATGGTCTGGCAAAGAGTTCAAGAAATACTTATTTAAATGAAGAGGAAAGAAAGGCAGCACTCATTTTAAGTAAAGCTGTATTCCTCGGTAAAAAAATGGTAGAAGATGGAGAGACATCTGCAGCAGCAGTAAAAGAAGCAATGATTAAGAAGATTGAGTCTGAGCCAATGGCTAAGATTGATTATGTGGAGGCAGTAGACGGATTATCCATGCAGCCTGTAGAAGAAATCAAAGCCCCAGTATTAGTAGCTATGGCCGTTTATATTGGAAAGACAAGACTCATCGATAACTTTATCGTAGAGTAACAAGTGGATTAAAGAATATTTCAAGCACACGCAGAGTTATTCAGAGCTAAGTAGTTTATATCGAAAATGAATATAAATTAAAATTCAGGTAGCTTTGAATAATGATTTATTTAATATTTTGTAATTAAGAAGACATAGAGATTTTTCGGAGGAATAGATACAATGCAGATTACAATGTTACAGGGAAAGATTCACAGAGCAACTGTTACTCAGGCTGAACTTGATTATGTTGGAAGCATCACAGTAGATGAGGATTTACTTGACGCGGCCGGTATCAGAGAATACCAGATGGTTCAGATTGTAGATGTAAATAATGGAAACCGTTTTGAGACATACACAATTGCCGGCGAAAGAGGCAGCGGCGTTATGTGTTTAAATGGTGCCGCAGCAAGATGTGCCAGTGTAAATGATAAGATTATCCTCATGGCTTATGCACAGATGACTCCAGAAGAAGCCAAAGAAAATAAACCAAATGTTGTATTTGTAAATGATGAGAATAAAATCAGCCGTGTTACAAATTATGAAAGACATGGGCGTTTATTCGACATGGAGAGGTTAGGATAAAAAATGTTAAAAGGAAAAACCGTCGTTTTAGGAGTAACTGGAAGTATTGCCGCTTATAAAATTGCAAATCTTGCAAGTATGCTCGTAAAACAGCACTGTGATGTGCATGTGATTATGACAAAAAACGCAACGAACTTTATCAATCCGATTGCATTTGAGACATTGACAAATAATAAATGTCTCGTAGATACATTTGACAGAAATTTTCAGTTTCATGTAGCACATGTGTCTGTGGCACAGAAAGCAGATGTGATGATGATCGCACCAGCTTCCGCCAATATTATTGCCAAGCTTGCTCATGGAATTGCAGATGATATGTTAAGCACAACAGCCTTAGCCTGCAGTGCAAAGAAAATCGTATCTCCTGCAATGAATGTGCATATGTTTGAAAATCCGATTGTACAGGATAATTTAAACATATTGAAGAAATACGATATGGAAGTGGTAGAGCCTGCAGTTGGTTATCTTGCATGCGGAGATACAGGGGCAGGAAAGATGCCAGATCCGGAAGTTTTGTATGAATATATCATAAAGGAAATTGCCTGTGAAAAAGATTTAAAGGGCAAAAAGATTATGGTAACTGCCGGTCCGACGCAGGAAGCTATTGACCCTGTCCGCTACATCACAAATCACTCTACAGGAAAGATGGGATATGCCATCGCAAAAAGAGCAATGCTCCGCGGAGCGGACGTAACACTTGTCTCCGGTCCCGTTGCACTCAATCCAGTTCCATTTGTGAAAATGGTTCCTGTAACTACGGCACAGGATATGTTTGAAGCAGTCAGCGGCGGTTTTCCAGAGCAGGATATCCTCATTAAAGCAGCAGCAGTAGCAGACTATCGTCCGTCTAATGTCAGCGATGAGAAGGTAAAAAAGAGAGATGGAGATATGGCGATCGCTCTCGAAAGAACAACCGATATACTTGGCTATGTCGGAGAGCATAAGAAGCCAGAACAGATTATTTGCGGATTTTCCATGGAAACACAAAATATGCTTGAAAATTCCCGAAAAAAATTAAAGAAAAAACATCTTGATATGATTGTAGCTAACAATTTGAAAGAGCAGGGGGCTGGATTTGGAACAGATACCAACAGGGTTACAATCATTTCAGAAAAAGAAGAAAAAAATCTCGAACTCATGTCCAAAGAGGAAGTAGCAGATGAGATTTTAAACTATATTCTTGAGATGAAGTAGACTTTTGGCAGACAGACGAACTCTGAATCCTTTATCAATAGTATCTGTGACTTTAGCCGCGGGTGTTAAATACTCGCTTTCGCACTCGTGTTCAACACTTGCTCCCAGGCCACGGATACTATTGATAAAGGATTCAGAGTTCTGTCTTCTGGGGGGATTCAGAAAACCTATCGGTAGTTTTCTACTTGCTCTGGAGAGTGGGGAAGAATGTAGTTTTTTGGTAGGATTTGAGGGAGAGAGCTGGAGAGTTTGGCTGGATTCAAGTTATCTATAGAGTAGAAAAAGATTAAAAAACTAAAAACTTACTATTTAATAGAAACCCCTCCTGAGAATCCCCAAATCCTCCCCCCTATTTTATAAAATTTAGTTTGCCAAAGTCAGAAAACAAAAAAATCATATCCTAGAAAATGTGGCCTGGGAGCAAGTGTTGGATGCGAGCGTGAAAGCGAACATTCAACACGCCACGACGAAAGTCACATTTTCTAGGATATGATTTTCCTGTTTTCGTCTCCCAAACCTAAAAATTTTATAAAATATTTGTTAAATATTGTTTAGTTTTTGAAAAGTTGTGTTTTAAAAATCAATTTATGTTATAATCGTATTACAATAAAGTAAATAAAAGAGTATTGTCGGGGAAGGCAGCATAATTGGGATTTTCTATTATCAAAAGTTATAGAAGACCACAAATACTGTGTGGGCGAAAAGTACTCCTGTTGCAGGCAGGCTTTCTTTCACATAAGAGTTACAAGAAAGTCAGCAAAGAATGGAGAGGTGTTTATGAAGCATATTTTGATAATAGAGGATGAAAGAGCTGTTGCGGAATTAGAAAGAGATTATTTGGAGATTAATTCTTTTAAAGTATCTATTGAAGAAACGGGTGAGGGCGGATTACAAAGAGCGTTGAAAGGAGATATTGATCTTATTATATTGGATTTGATGCTTCCTGATATGGATGGATTTGAGATATGCCGGGAGCTTCGCCATAGAATAGATATACCAATTCTTATTGTTTCCGCAAAGAAAAGTGATATTGATAAGATAAGAGGATTGGGCATTGGAGCAGATGATTATATTACGAAGCCATTTAGTCCGAACGAACTGGTTGCAAGGGTAAAAGCACATTTAAATCGCTATATCAGACTCACCAGGAAACGTATTGATGTAAATGAATATATAGAATGCCCAGGATTGAAAATTGATAAAAGTGCCCGTAGAGTCTTCGTAAATGAAGAAGAAAGATTTTTTACTACTAAGGAATTTGATCTTCTTACTTATCTCGCAACACATCCAAACCATGTATTTTCCAAAGATGAATTATTCAGTGCAGTGTGGGGAATGGATTCAATGGGTGAGATTGCGACAGTAACAGTTCATATTAAAAAGATACGAAAGAAAACAGAGAATGCAAATGTAAAGTCCGGATATATTGAAACGGTCTGGGGATCAGGTTATCGTTTTAGAGTTATTGACAGTGATGTAAGTGGAGAAAGAGAAAGTATTGTAGATGCCATTTGATTTTAAGAATCTGAATAAGTATAATAGAGGAGATAAAAGACTGAAGTAATAGAGGAGTAGTAAAGAATATATGGTAAAGAAAAAGAGAGTTCCGATTGTATTTGAAGACGATGCAGTAATTGTATGTGAAAAACCTGCAGGTATGCCGGTACAGAGCGATCATACAAGAGATATGGATGTGCTTACAATACTAAAGCATCATATTTTTGAGGAGCAAAATAGTGAGGAAGAACCATATCTTGCCGTTGTTCACCGTCTGGACAGACCAGTAGGTGGATTAATGGTTCTTGCTAAGACAAAAGAGGCTGCTGCAAATCTTAGCGAACAGATTCAAAATTTTGAATTTGAAAAAAACTACCAGGCAGTTGTGTGTGGAAATCTTAGAGAGGACTTTGGAACTTTTGAAGATTATCTCCTGAAAAATGGAAAGACAAATAAAACAGAAGTAGTGAAAGCAGGAACACCGGGAGCCAGGAAAGCAGAACTGGATTATGAATTGATTGACTGTATTGAGACAAAAGAAGGAGTGCTTACATGGATCCTTGTCATTCTTCATACAGGCCGTCATCACCAGATTCGAGTACAGTTTGCTTCTCGTGGACTTGGACTTTATGGCGATACAAAATATAATTCAAAGTTCCAGAAAACGAAAAAGAAATATACAGAGATTGGATTATATTCTACAAGGATATCCTTTAATCATCCGGTAACTGGGGAGAGAATGACATTTAAGATAGAACCATCAGGAGAAGCATTTGAGAAGATGGATGTAGAAGCATTTTAAAAAATAGCACTGCCAGCTATTTATTGGTGGTGCTATTTTTGTATACATATTTATGTATATTTTCTCGCTTTATATAGTCATATTCTTGACAAATCAAGGGAGTTATTTTACAATAAAAAACAGACTGACAGTGCGGATTGTTGCGGGAATTGAAGCAGCAATCCTTTATCTTTGTATCATAAAAAATATGTTAGATATCATGTTATATAAGAAGAAAGGAAATATTATGGCTAAGGAAAAGAAGCTTGTAGAAGCAATCACTCCAATGGATAAAGATTTTACCCAGTGGTATACAGATGTAGTAACAAAGGCAGAGTTAATTTCTTATTCTAACGTAAGAGGATGCATGATCATCCGCCCAAGAGGATATGCAATCTGGGAGAATATCCAGAAGCAGTTAGATGCAAGATTTAAAGAGACAGGGGTAGAGAACGTATATCTTCCAATGTTAATTCCTGAGAGTCTTTTACAGAAAGAAAAAGATCATGTAGAAGGTTTTGCACCAGAAGTAGCATGGGTAACTCATGGTGGAGAAGAGAAACTTGCAGAAAGACTTTGTGTACGTCCTACATCAGAGACCTTATTCTGCGACCATGTAAAGGACATCGTACATTCTTATCGTGACCTTCCAGTTGTATACAATCAGTGGTGCTCCGTACTTCGCTGGGAAAAGACAACTCGTCCATTCCTTCGTTCTTCTGAGTTCTTATGGCAGGAAGGACATACTTTCCACGCAACAGCAGAGGAAGCAAAAGAAAGAACAGAGCAGATGCTCAACGTATACGCAGATTTCTGTGAGCAGGTTTTAGCGATTCCATTAGTAAAAGGAAGAAAGACAGAAAAAGAAAAATTTGCCGGTGCAGAAGCTACTTACACAATTGAGGCATTAATGCATGACTGTAAGGCATTACAGTCCGGTACAAGCCACAACTTTGGTAACGGATTTGCAAAGGCTTTTGGTATTGAGTATACAAATAAAGAGAATAAACTTTCTCCTGTATACGAGACTTCATGGGGAATGTCCACTCGTATCATCGGTGCGATCATCATGGTACACGGTGATGACAGCGGACTTGTATTACCTCCAAGAATCGCTCCAGTACAGACAATGATCATCCCAATCCAGCAGAAGAAAGACGGTGTTTTAGATAAAGCATTTGAGATTCGTGATACTCTGAAGTCCAACTTCTCTGTAAAAGTAGATGATTCCGATAAATCCCCAGGATGGAAGTTCAGCGAACAGGAAATTCAGGGAATTCCTACCCGTATCGAAATCGGACCAAAGGATATCGAAAAAGGTCAGGCAGTTATCGTTCGTCGTGACACAAGAGAAAAGATTGTCACACCTATTGATAAGATTCCAGAAACATTAACAGAAGTTCTTGAGACAATGCAGAACGATATGTACAATAAAGCAAAAGCACATCTTGAGAAAAATACACATATCGCTCATAACTGGGAAGAATTCAATGACATTCTTGAAAACCAGCAGGGATTCATCCGCGCAATGTGGTGTGGAGAAAAAGAATGTGAAGAAGCCATCAAAGATGAGAATGGTGCAACAACACGTTGTATTCCATTTGTACAGGCAAAACATTCCGATGTATGTGTTCACTGTGGAAAACCAGCAAAATGTGAGGTTTACTTCGGAAAAGCTTATTAAGTTCTGATTTGTAGAGCGAAACAGACGCCCGCAAAGAGAGCCTATCCCCTATATTTGTGACTTTAGTCGCGGCGGTTTGAATACTCGCTTACACACGCTCGTATCCAAACCTTGCTCCGAGGCCACAAATATAGGGGATAGGCTCTCTTTGCGGGCTGACTGTGGATGCTGGCACAAAATCAGAATTCACGTTAGAGATTTGGGAATTCTCCAGAATATTATGAATTTGCAAAAAAAATTAGCTTCTCTGTAACATAGTATAAAAAGATATTACTCTGATTCACTTTCTCAAATTTTTTCACCGATTTGTTGCTGTATGAGTAAACATCCGCTATAAAAACTTTAAAAAATCGAATTTAAATACTATTTTTTAATATACTGTTATGGATTCACTATATTTTCTCATAAAATCACTGTCTTTCGGGGAATCCCCAAATCTCTTCAACATGAATTCTGATTTTACTTCAGAAACCACTGTCAGAAACATCGAAATCCCATCGTCCATATTTGTGGTCTCGGAGCAAGTGTTGGATGCGAGCGCATAAGCGAACATTCAACGCGCAGCGACTAAAATCACAAATATGGACGATGGGATTTCGATGTTTCGTCAGTTTTGCCAATTCAACAAATCAGAATACATAAAATTGTATTAAACAGCCTATGCACTTTCCTACTGCGGCGGCTTTTACCATGTAAGGAAATCCTTTTCTCAGTTTGATTCTTCTGGAAAATATAGGGATAATATTTACTACCTCCGCAAGTGCACCGGCAAGACATCCAGCAAATATTCCTGTAAAAAGACCGACAATATTGATTATACTAAGAGCTGCCGTATAAGAAAGCCACTGTAAGTCTGGTTGATATAATGATACGAGATTAAAAAAAATCAATCCTAATGCCATGCTATTTTCGTAGGTCGGGATTGCGTCTGCCGTTTTCGTGAGTCCTGCCAGCCTTGTTACAATTCCAATCAAACTGATAAATGCAATAAACCCACCTGCCACAGCAAATCCTGCACCAAAAGCAACCCAGCCTAAAATAACTTTATTTATTATTGGCACTGTCATTATTCCCAGACACATCCAGTTCTTCTCCTTTCCGTGAGGCTCCCAATAAAAAAGTTCTATTTACATCCTGCTCGTAAAGGCGCATCTGCACCTGAATTGGTGTTGGTTCATTTGTAACTTTTTTCCCCGGAACATGATTAAAAAACAGAAAAATTCCCAATGCCAGTCCCACAGAATAAAAGAGTTCCACAAATGTGGGATCGTCTGGCTTTGTTCCAAGAAATACTTTATAAAGCTGGCCAAATACTTTCACCATGTCTACATCATTATTGTATCCCATAACTGTAATGCCTGCTCCAAAAAAACAAGTCGCACAAATAAATAAAATCTTTATCACCTGTACCCATTTTTTGCTTTTTAGCTCTTCTGCTTTATAATAGATAACCATATCAGTCTCACCGGTATTTCGAACTTCACCATACGGAATCTGTTCCGAAATTTTCTAAATAAATAATAAGATTGAAAGAAAAACTCTCCCTTCTTTTTCGTTTTTCTCATCAAACTCATATAAAACAATATTTTTGATTTTCTTCTCTATCTCCTTATCTTCACAAAAAACAGAAGCAATGTCCCCAATATGAATTTTTTCATGATTTACATAGGAACTCTGCTCTGCCTTCAGATAAATAATTTTTTTCTCCATAACAAATTCCTCAAAGATTTCCGTTTTCCTTAGTATTGGCATTCTTCCTCAATTTATTCAGTATTTTTTTCTCCATCCTAGATACCTGTACCTGGGAAATTCCAATCTTTTTTGCAATCGCCGCCTGGGTCTGATTTTGGAAGTACCGCATATGGATAATCTGGCGTTCCTGCTCATTTAGTTTTTTTAATAATTCCTGTACATATATATTATCTACGGTCTGTTCTATCAAGTCAGCCTGCTGTTCGAGTTTATCTTCTAAATGAATTTCATCTCCCTCACTCTGATAAATGACCTGGTGTAGAGAACACACCTCCTGACCAGATTCCATTGCCATAAGGATATCGGACTCGTCCATATCTAAGGTGACCGCAATTTCTTTTAATGTTGGTTCTCTATTGTATAATTTTTGATAGTGTTCTTTTTCTCTTTTGATTTTATAAGAAGCCTCTTTTAGGCTTCGGCTTACTTTGACAATACCGTCATCTCTTAAAAATCTCTTGATTTCTCCCATAATTAATGGTACTGCATAGGTGGAGAACTTTACATTTCTTTCTAAATCAAAATTTTCAATGCATTTTAACAGTCCGATACTGCCGATTTGAAATAAATCTTCTTTATCATATCCCCGTCCCTGAAAACGTTTTACCACGCTCCAGATCAAACCGGAGTTTTCTTCTACTAATATTGACTGTGCTTCTTTATTTCCTTCTTTTGCCTGCTTAATTAATTCACAGGTTCTCTCCACACTCCTCCCCCTTCCCTATAATTTTTATAAGTTTTACTGTCGTTCCTTTTCCGGGTACACTTTTCACTTTTACCTCATCTGCGAATGCTTCCATAAAGGTAAAGCCCATCCCGGAACGTTCCTGTGTATGTAGGGTTGAATACAATGGCTGCATCGATTTTCCGACATCTTTTATACCTATACCATAGTCTGTTATAAGTACTGTTATCTTTTTATCTTCTCTTTTAAAATACGCCTCAATATCGCCGCCTGTTTTTGGATAGGCATGGATAATCGCATTAGTGACTGCCTCTGAAACAGCTGTTTTAAAATCAGATATTTCTTCTAATGTCGGATCTAATACCGAAGCAAATACCGCTGCTGTCGTCCTGACAATTTTTTCATTTTCCGGGCGATTACGAAATACCATTTTTAAACTGTTACTATTCTCCCCTGCCTGTTTCATTCGTATACCTCCTTTACTTTTTCAATACTGTCTAAAACTGTAACCAGGTTTAATATTCCTGCCATTTCCCACATCTTTTGAATTAATTCATTCCCTCCAAACAGATATACCTTCCCATTAATTGGATGTATCTTCCGCACTCGTCCTAATACCAGGCCAATTCCTGAACTGTCCATAAAGGATGTATCGGAAAAGTCAAAAATAATATCACGGATAATAAATTTCATGAAACTTTGCTCACATTCCCTTCTTACTTTTTCAGCCTGATAGTGATCAATTTCTTTCGGAAGTCTGATAACTAAACATTGATTTTTTACATGGCAGCATCCCATTTTTCCCTCTCCTTTTATTTTTATTGTAATATTTAACTCTGAATAACTATATTTTACCGAAAACAAAAAAATAAGTCCGACATATTTTGTCGAACTTATTTTTATTCGTAATAATTTTATAAAATTAGTTATTGCTATTTGATGTATCTGCACCGAAGTCTTCTTCTGTTGTACTCTTTGTACTACTCTTCTTAGATGTGGAAGAATCAGAACTGCTCGCAGTATCTGACTTAGAGTCTGTCGTTGTACTTCCGCCTTTTGCCTTCGCTGCTGCTTCTTTCGCAGAGTTAATTACCATATCAAGACCAAGATTTGCTGCCTTACGAATCAGCTCACTATCTCCTGAATTATTGATAATATCATAGAAATATTCCTGTGCCTTATCTGTATTCTTATTTAAGTACTTATAGCACATCGCAATATGATACTCTGTATTGTAGCTCTTATCATACTTATAGGACTGCTCAAGATCATCTAATGCATCCTGATATTTATATGCATCAAAGGAAGCCTTTCCACTGTTATATAACTGTGCTGCAGCATTCTGGAAAGCTTTATCCTTCATGGATGTATATAAATTCTTGGCTGTTGTGGATGGCAGAGCGTCTTTGTCTACTTTTAAGAGATGCTTTGCACATTCCACATAATTTCCACTGGAGTATGCCTGACTGGCCTTTAAGATGCTGTCATACATGCTGTCTTCGCCTTTGGAGCCTTCGTAAACTTTAAGACGCTTAGTAAGCTTCTTATTCTTTTTCTGGAGGCTCTTCTTGTCATCTTTTAATGTGCTGATTTCTGCATCTTTTTTATTTGTAGTCTGGCTGTACTCTTTCTTTAAGTTATTATAGTCAACGCTTACGCTTGCCTTTACACTAGGAATAACAAGAACAAACATCGCAACTACACCGATAGCAAGACCAATCAGCATGTAAACAAACTGTTTCCATGTTTCCTTGTTCGGATCTTCATAATGGTCTACCGGACGTACATTTCTAAGGTTTTCATTATCCGGTTTTAAGGCATCTGCTGGACGCTTCTCCGGTACAGTGTCCGGGTTCTCGCCCATCTCATTCAGATATTTGCGTGCTGTTGTGTTATAGCGGTCAATTGCAAGTGCGTTATTCAAATCAGTCTGTGCGGAAACATTATCTCCTGCACGCATATGAAGAAGGGCAAATAACAGATGTGCATTCACAAAGTTTGGTGTGATGCTAAGTACCTTCTTTACCTGAATCATTGCAAGGTCATCGCTTCCCTGCTTCGCATAGGAAAGGGCGGTGTTATATTTCTTTGCTGTCTCGTTGATCTCCTCAAATACTGCAGGATGTTCTTCCATCTGACGGATGTAAAGATTCGCAACGTTCTCTTCTACAGAAGAAAGCTTTGCGCTGATCTTCCATTGGATATAGGCCTTTCCGCCTTCTCCCATCTCATTGTAGACAAGACCTAAAAGATTTCTCGCATTCTTGTGGGACTTATTATAGTTGAGAGCTTTCTTTAAATAAATCTCTGCGCCGCTTAAATCATGCATCTGCGCCTTTTCAAGGCCGATATTATAATAATAATCTGCGGTATTTAATGCTTTTGCTATGTGTTTATTGTCAAAACCACAGGCGTTGCAGTATCTGCTCGCGCCGACTGGCCGACCACATTTAATACACTTCATTATATTCCTCCTACTAAACTTACTTAGAAGCTTTCTTTCCCTCACGCTCTGCTACCAGTTCTTCTACAAGATCTGTTATATCCTTAATGTCATCACTAAACAGCTCATCCTCACCGATTTCTACGCCTACTGCTGGTTTAAACTTCTTTAACTCTAAATCATAATCAAACATGATATATCCTCACTTTCAAAACATTGTTGCTGCAAGTTCCTTTATCTCTCCCACTAAATACAGGGAGCCAAGACATAAAAGATTCTCTTCTTTTTCATCTCCTCTATCTCGTAAAGCTGCCTTAAATGCCTCACCGGCACTCTCAAATTCGCATATCGGACATCCTGCCGCTTCTTCAAAGCACTGTCTGACCGCATCAGTATCCGCTCCTCTTGCACTGTCTATCTTTGTAATGTATATTCTCTTCCACGGAATCTTTCCAAGTATACGAATCATCTCGGTATAATCTTTATCCGAGCAGACTGCAAACAATAAGAGCCACTCTTTATCAGAATCAGCTAAACTGTTATAAATCTGACGAACCGCTCCCGGATTATGTGCTCCATCCACATAAACATTCTCTGCAATCTCTTCCATCCTTCCAGCCCAGAACATCTCTAAAATGCCATTTCTGATAACATTCTCCGCCAAATCTGGCAAAAGGACATGTGCGGCAAGTGCGGCAAGCGCTGCATTCTGTACCTGACAGGAAGCATAACTCTTTACCTTTAAGTTACTTATCTTATAATAACGGCTATTGATAGAAAAATCAATCTTATTCTCGTATTTTTTTAAAATTGTAAGGTCTTGCGATTTCAGCCCGTAAACTGGGGATTTTTTTTCTTTCGCAGTTCTTTCGATAACAGGAAATGCCCCGTTTTCTTCATCAACAGCAACAACTGGTATCCCATTTTTTATAATTCCTGCTTTTTCTGCTGCAATCTTTTCAATCGTATCGCCGAGAATCTCCATATGGTCATAACTGATGGAAGTAATTATGGAAAGTACTGGATCTGAAAGTACTGTTGCATCAAGACGTCCGCCAAGTCCGGTCTCTAAAATACAATAGTCAATTTCTTTTTGTGAAAAAATAATCATTCCCATCAGAAAAAGAATCTCAAAAAATGTAAGAGGCTGCAATCCCTGCTTCTCACCCTTTTCCATAAAAGACTTCACCTGACACCACGCTAAAATCAATTCTTCATCAGAACACTCTTTAAAATTAATACGAAATCTCTCGTTAATCTTTACCAGATGAGGAGAGGTAAATAATGCTGTCGTATACCCTGCCTGTCTTAAAATCGAGTCAATATATGCGCTGACCGAACCTTTTCCATTTGTCCCTGCAATATGAATCACCCGGAGATTCCTTTCCGGGTGATTCGCTAATTCCAGATAATCGGAGAGATTGGACAGACTTGCTTTGGCACCGAACTTGGGTATCTCATTAATTTCCCGTTCCATTTCGCTGTAGGTCATCATTCCTCTATCCCTCTTATCTCTATTTATTTTTTAAGCTGAGAAAGACGCTCTGCAACCTGTGCTGCCATAGAAGTGTATTTCTCTAATTTTTCTTTTTCTGCCTCTACCTTTGCTGCTGGCGCTTTGCTTATGAACTTCTCGTTAGAGAGCATTCCTTTGGCACGTTTAATCTCGCCCTCAAGACGTTTTGCTTCTTTTTCAAGACGGGCGATTTCTTTTTCTACATCTACAAGCTCTGCAAATGGCATATAGATTACTGCGTCAGGGATAACGGTAGATACTGCATCGTCTGCAATACCAGCTTTATCTGCCTGTACATGTACTTCGCTTGCATAACCAAGTGTTGCAAAGAAAACTCTGGAGTCCTCAAATACTTTACGAACTTCCTCTTTTTCAGATACTACATATACGCTTGCTTTCTTGCTTGGTGGTACGTTCATATCTGCACGAAGGTTACGGATATTTCTTACTGCATTCTTAATGACTTCTACTTCATTCTCCTCTGCCTTAAAGTCAAATGCTTCCTCGAATACAGGCCAGTCAGATACCATGATGGACTCTTCTTCATCCTGTAAGCTGCAGAAGATTTCTTCTGTGATAAATGGCATATATGGGTGTAATAACTTTAAGGAAATTGTCAATACTTTCTTTAATGTAAAGAGTGCTGCTGCCTTTGTTGTATCCTCTTCGTTATAAAGTCTTGGTTTTACCATCTCGATGTACCAGTCACAGAATTCTTCCCAGATAAAATCATTTAACTTGGAAACAGCAACACCGAAGTCGTAATTCTCCATGTTGTCTGTCACTTCTTTTACAAGAGAGTTTGCCTTAGATAAGATCCACTTATCTGCTGGTGTTAAATCATCAAGAGATACGTTGCTGAGGTCTGCTTTTTCAATATTCATTAACATGAATCTGGAAGCATTCCATACTTTGTTGGCAAAGTTTCTGCTTGCAATAATCTTCTTCTCAGAGTAACGCATATCGTTACCAGGTGCGTTACCAGTTACTAAAGTAAGACGAAGGGCATCTGCACCATACTGGTCGATAATCTCTAATGGGTCAATACCATTACCAAGAGACTTACTCATCTTTCTACCCTGTTCATCTCTTACAAGGCCATGGATAAGTACAGTCTTAAATGGTACTTCGCCCATCTGTTCCATAGCAGAGAATACCATTCTAACTACCCAGAAGAAGATAATATCATAACCTGTTACAAGTACACTTGTAGGATAGAAATGCTTCAATTCTTCTGTCTGTTCTGGCCAACCTAAAGTTGAGAATGGCCATAATGCAGATGAGAACCAAGTATCAAGACAGTCTTCGTCCTGCTTAATATTTGTGCTACCACATTTTGGACAAGTCTTCGGAGCTTCCTTGCTAACAATAACTTCGCCACATTCACAGTAATAAGCTGGTATTCTGTGACCCCACCAAAGCTGTCTTGAAATACACCAATCGTGAATATCTTCAAGCCAATTAGTATAAATCTTACCAAATCTGTCCGGAACAAACTTTAAGTCCTTCTTGTAATAAGCATCAAGAGCTGGCTTAGCAAGTTCTTCCATCTTTACAAACCACTG
>ERZ772901.286-NODE-286-length-51253-cov-4.015411_pt1 | contig 51253 bp, 47 predicted proteins | sample MGYA00512123_ERZ772901 | MGnify/ENA primary metagenome ERZ772901 (study PRJEB29015, sample SAMEA2737711) | human gut metagenome | biome: human gut; feature: human-associated habitat; material: faeces | place: China | collected 2012 ...
CTCAAAAACACCATCATACACTAAATCAGTAAGTTGGCAGCATCACCAGCGTGGTTTTTGCTGATCGCGGTTGAAGCTTTATGCAGATAATCAACCTTGACTTGGTTTAGCCTTGATGATAATCGGTTAATTCTATGTTTGCTTTTTAACCAATTGTTGCTGTAGCGATTTTTTTTACGCAAGCAATTAGTGAGTCGCTGGATCTGTTTCGGCAACGTTATGAGGCTTTGAGGTGGAATATATTGCGTGCCATCAGATAAAGTAATGTTTTTTTTGGCGTCAACATATACACCTATTTTTGATATGGCTGGATGTACTGGTTCCTCAATATCAGTTTGTGTGTTAAAACTTATATACCACTTCCCTAGTTTTCCCGAGATAGAGACATTTTTTATGTCGCCTGTTATATCACGGCTTTTCCGGTATTTAACCCAACCAAGCTTCGGAAGAAGAACAAGCTGCTTTTCCTGATCCACTTTTACTCGCTGGCTCGGAAAACGGAATGCGTCGTGCTGCCCCTTCTTTTTAAATCTCGGATGTTCTGCATTTCCGTAAAAAAAATTCGAAAAAGCTTTATCAAGATCACGTAGCGACTGTTGTAGAGATTGCGATGGTGCTTGTTTCAGCCAAGATAAAGCAGGATCGGATTTCCATTCAACCAATAATGGTGCAAGCTGGTTGTAATGCATATGTTTCTGACCTGACTCATAGCTCTCCTTTAACAGCGCAAGTCCTTTATTATAAACAAAACGACAGGCACCAGCGAAAAGCAGCATGTTAGCCTTCTGCTGCTCGTTGAGCTTCAATGCAAATTTGAACGCCTGCTGTTTGATCATTTTTTTAAATATGCGGCCATTAGAGAATACTGTTGTTAAGTATAGGAATATATGTTTTGTTTTAATCCGTGGAATTGAAGGAGAAATTTATGCCTATTTTACAGATTATATAAAAACCCCGCCGGAGCGGGGTTTGAGCATCGTCAGGCGATTAGCCCTGCAGCAGAGACAGAACCTGCTGAGGAACCTGGTTAGCTTTAGCCAACACGGAGTTACCGGCCTGCTGGATGATCTGCGCTTTAGACATATTTGACACTTCGGTCGCATAGTCGGCGTCCTGAATACGGGACTGCGCTTCAGACAGGTTGGTGGTGGTGTTGTTCAGGTTGGTTACCGCAGAATCCAGACGGTTCTGTACAGCACCCAGAGAAGAACGGAATTTGTCGATCTGGCTGATTGCATCGTCCAGGGCTTTCAGTGGGTTAGCGGTAGTTTCAGCAGCTGTAGACGCTTCAGTAGTCAATTTGCCCGCTTCAGTTGCGTAAATAGCTGAACCACTGTCGTTCGTGACGCTACCATTAGTGTGGGCATAATATTTTACAGTTTTGTTTGCATCAGTTGTCAATGTACCTGCATCATCAACATAAGCAGAAACAATATCACCAGTCGCGGCAGGATCTGTATCTGGATCGTAAGTTACGGCACCTGTACTGCCGGTGACAGCATACTGAGTAGTTCCACTATTAAGGGCAAAATCCTTGTCTTTCAGAATGCTTGCCATTTGAGACGCAGAGATTGTTACCCCTGAAACATCAGCAGTGGTGTTGGCTACTGCAGTAGTAGTAGCGGTAGCTTCTGCAGTATCTGCTGCTGTATCAGCCTGTGCAGCGGTGTCACCAGCAACAATGCGAGCAGCGTATTTATCATTGTAAGCTTTATCAGTTGCGACCTGAGCATTACCACCTGCGGAAGTAATAGTCATATCTTTGACTTTAATGATGGTTTTTACAGCAGTTGCAGCTGAATGACCAGAAGTAGCATCAACACCTGTGGTATCGGTGTTTGCCATCAGATTGTCCCAAGTAGCTGCAATAGTAGTACCGCTGCCAGTCTGAGTCAGGTTTCCTTTCTGATCAAGATACAGCGATTTACCATCGGTAGTAGTGATCGTGCCATCTTTGCTAACATTAACGTCCTGCGCTTTACCGCCAATAGAAACAGATGCGGTAAAACTGTCACCAGCGTTAGGTGCCAACATGCTAAGGAGAGAATCCTTAGAAGCTGCAGTTGCGCTGAAGCTATAAGAATCTGAGGCTTTATTATAAGTATAAGTTCCCGCCGTAGCAGTGATTCCTGTACCGTTATTCCCGGCGAAGCTGATAGTATCGCCGTTTTTAGCGGCAGCAAGCACATTACTTGCTGCCGCTTTTGCATTGTCCACATCTTTGCTGTAAGTCACAGTACCGTCAGCAGCAGGAGTTGCACCAGCGGTGAAACCAGCCAGCTTAAGTGTATCAGTAGTCGCTGCAGTGTTAGACACACTACCTTTACCGTTAACGTTAAACCCAGTCAGGTTTAAAGTAGAAGAGTCAATTTTTTTCAGGTCGATGGTGATGGTTTCACCATCGTTCGCGCCAACCTGAATTTTCATGGAGCCGTCTTTTGCCAGCACGTTCACGCCGTTGAACTGGGTCTGACCGGATACGCGGTCAATTTCGTCCAGACGGGATTTAATTTCGTCCTGGATTGAGTTCAGATCGGATTCAGAGTTAGTACCCGTAGAAGACTGAACAGTCAGCTCACGGATACGCTGCAGGTTGTTGTTGATTTCAGACAGTGCGCCTTCAGTGGTCTGTGCAACGGAGATACCGTCGTTGGCGTTACGAGCTGCCTGAGTCAGACCTTTGATGTTAGAGGTGAAGCGGTTGGCAATCGCCTGGCCAGCAGCGTCATCTTTTGCGCTGTTGATACGCAGACCGGAAGACAGACGCTCAATGGCAGTAGACATTGAAGACTGGTTTTTGTTGATGTTGTTCTGAGTGATCAGCGAGAGGCTGTTGGTATTAATGACTTGTGCCATGATTTAGTTTCCTGTGTTTAAATCTACGGTTTGCGTGATTGGATTTCCAACACTCGGCTTCATCGCCGTTAAACCTACTATCGTCTCCGCAGAAAAAAACTTTAATTGAAGTGGCACACTGAATTTGGCCACCTGAACAGAGGTGATATGCTCACCTCAGAACAACACAGGTGCTCCAATGAAAAAAAGAAATTTCAGCGCAGAGTTTAAACGCGAATCCGCTCAACTGGTTGTTGACCAGAACTACACGGTGGCAGATGCCGCCAAAGCTATGGATGTTGGCCTTTCCACAATGACAAGATGGGTCAAACAACTGCGTGATGAGCGTCAGGGCAAAACACCAAAAGCCTCTCCGATAACACCAGAACAAATCCAAATACGTGAGCTGAGGAAAAAGCTACAACGCATTGAAATGGAGAATGAAATATTAAAAAAGGCTACTGTAGATTCAATTGGTCAACGCAACAGTTATGTGAAAACATGGGGTTGCGGAGGTTTTTTGAATGAGACGAACATTTACAGCAGAGGAAAAAGCCTCTGTTTTTGAACTATGGAAGAACGGAACAGGCTTCAGTGAAATAGCGAATATCCTGGGTTCAAAACCCGGAACGATCTTCACTATGTTAAGGGATACTGGCGGCATAAAACCCCATGAGCGTAAGCGGGCTGTAGCTCACCTGACACTGTCTGAGCGCGAGGAGATACGAGCTGGTTTGTCAGCCAAAATGAGCATTCGTGCGATAGCTACTGCGCTGAATCGCAGTCCTTCGACGATCTCACGTGAAGTTCAGCGTAATCGGGGCAGACGCTATTACAAAGCTGTTGATGCTAATAACCGAGCCAACAGAATGGCGAAAAGGCCAAAACCGTGCTTACTGGATCAAAATTTACCATTGCGAAAGCTTGTTCTGGAAAAGCTGGAGATGAAATGGTCTCCAGAGCAAATATCAGGATGGTTAAGGCGAACAAAACCACGTCAAAAAACGCTGCGAATATCACCTGAGACAATTTATAAAACGCTGTACTTTCGTAGCCGTGAAGCGCTACACCACCTGAATATACAGCATCTGCGACGGTCGCATAGCCTTCGCCATGGCAGGCGTCATACCCGCAAAGGCGAAAGAGGTACGATTAACATAGTGAACGGAACACCAATTCACGAACGTTCCCGAAATATCGATAACAGACGCTCTCTGGGGCATTGGGAGGGCGATTTAGTCTCAGGTACAAAAAACTCTCATATAGCCACACTTGTAGACCGAAAATCACGTTATACGATCATCCTTAGACTCAGGGGCAAAGATTCTGTCTCAGTAAATCAGGCTCTTACCGACAAATTCCTGAGTTTACCGTCAGAACTCAGAAAATCACTGACATGGGACAGAGGAATGGAACTGGCCAGACATCTAGAATTTACTGTCAGCACCGGCGTTAAAGTTTACTTCTGCGATCCTCAGAGTCCTTGGCAGCGGGGAACAAATGAGAACACAAATGGGCTAATTCGGCAGTACTTTCCTAAAAAGACATGTCTTGCCCAATATACTCAACATGAACTAGATCTGGTTGCTGCTCAGCTAAACAACAGACCGAGAAAGACACTGAAGTTCAAAACACCGAAAGAGATAATTGAAAGGGGTGTTGCATTGACAGATTGAATCTACAGTTGTCAATTTTCTCTTCCGCCTTCCAGACGCGGTACTTCACATCTACATTGTCTGGCGTATACACCACGATCGGCAGCTTGCTGTTGTAACGCAGCATTCCAGCATCGCCCAGATACGCGGTGACAAATTTCTTCTCTTTCTTGCCATCCGGGCAGGCCATCATCGTCGAAACCGGGGAACTGACTTTATCAAAGACATAATAATCATAGCCCCAGCCTTCCAGCGTTTTGTTTTCCAGCTTCCCGCCGAGACGATGCAAATTGCAATCGACTTCCAGCGTCTGACCGATTAACAGTTCTACTTTCAGGGTAGATTCATCTTCTTGCGGGGTTAACTGAATCACCTGACGCTTCATCCCTTTTTCAGCTTGTGGATAAGGCGCGATTTTTTCCAGTGGCTGGACGCTTTCTGCCGCCCAGGCGGAAGTGGTAGCGAAAGCGGCAAACAATACTGCAGGTAGAATGGTCTTCATTTTTTTGCTTTCCTTCTTCATTTATAGGTTTTCACCGATGATGTCGCTGAAGGTTAACATATTCATCAGATTTATTAATTTGCTTTATGAATAACTTAAAGAACATTCAGACAATTTTACCTGCTCTTTTAGTGTTAAATTCTAATGAGAGAGCAAACCAGCAGAAATATCTTTGGTGAATTAATCGCTATATAAATATATTTATAACCATTTGAAATGTGAGCAAAAGCCCGTTTTTGCCACGCTTCCCGCCACTCTTTTGATCCTGCTACAGGTTTTACCCCGATCGGGGTATGCATCTTTGACACATCCTTTAATATCTTAGCGGCTATAAAAATGGCTTATTAATTATGCGGTTTATTTGGTCGCTCTCAATTTTCAGAGCGCGTTAATGATGGAAGGTCAATGTGAAGATTGATGCATCCCGTCGGGGCATACTCACTGGTCGCTGGCGCAAAGCCAGTAACGGTATCCGTCCGCCCTGGTCCGGTGATGAATCTCATTTTCTGACCCATTGCACCCGCTGCGACGCCTGTATTAATGCTTGTGAAAACAACATTCTGCAACGCGGCGCGGGCGGCTATCCGAGCGTTAATTTCAAAAATAACGAGTGCAGCTTCTGTTACGACTGCGCGCAGGCTTGCCCCGAATCGCTATTTTCTCCGCGCCACACCAGGGCCTGGGATTTGCAGTTCACCATTGGGGACGCGTGCCTGGCGTATCAGTCTGTTGAATGCCGCCGCTGTCAGGATAGCTGTGAGCCAATGGCAATTATCTTTCGCCCGACGCTCTCCGGGATCTACCAGCCGCAACTTAATAGCCAACTTTGCAACGGATGTGGAGCATGTGCAGCCAGCTGTCCGGTATCAGCCATAACTGCGGAGTATCTCCATGCACACTAACTGGCAAGTTTGCAGCCTGGTCGTGCAGGCCAAAAGCGAACGAATTTCAGACATCAGCACCCAACTGAACGCCTTTCCCGGCTGTGAAGTTGCTGTCAGCGACGCGCCGAGCGGTCAGTTGATTGTGGTGGTGGAAGCAGAAGACAGCGAAACGCTGATCCAAACCATTGAGTCAGTACGCAACGTAGAGGGCGTGCTGGCGGTGTCGCTGGTTTATCACCAGCAGGAAGAGCAAGGTGAGGAAACACCATGAAACTCAGTCGTCGTAGCTTTATGAAAGCTAACGCCGTTGCGGCCGCTGCGGCGGCTGCCGGTCTCAGCGTGCCGGGCGTTGCCCGCGCCGTTGTTGGTCAGCAGGAAGCCATCAAATGGGATAAAGCGCCGTGCCGTTTCTGCGGTACTGGTTGCGGCGTTCTGGTCGGAACGCAGCAGGGACGTGTGGTGGCCTGTCAGGGCGACCCGGACGCACCGGTTAACCGTGGCCTGAACTGCATTAAGGGCTATTTCCTGCCCAAAATCATGTACGGTAAAGACCGTTTGACGCAGCCGCTGCTGCGTATGAAAAACGGTAAATATGACAAAGAAGGCGAATTTACCCCAATCACCTGGGATCAGGCTTTCGATGTGATGGAAGAGAAATTCAAAACCGCCCTGAAAGAAAAAGGGCCGGAATCGATCGGTATGTTCGGTTCTGGTCAGTGGACTATCTGGGAAGGTTATGCCGCGTCCAAGCTGTTTAAAGCGGGCTTCCGTTCGAACAACATCGACCCGAACGCACGTCACTGTATGGCGTCGGCAGTAGTTGGCTTTATGCGTACCTTTGGTATGGATGAGCCGATGGGCTGCTATGACGACATCGAGCAGGCTGACGCGTTTGTGCTGTGGGGCGCTAACATGGCGGAGATGCACCCGATCCTCTGGTCACGCATCACTAACCGTCGTCTCTCTAACCAGAACGTCACCGTGGCGGTGCTTTCTACCTACCAGCATCGTAGCTTCGAGCTGGCGGATAACGGCATCATCTTTACGCCGCAATCTGACTTGGTGATCCTGAACTACATCGCCAACTATATCATTCAAAACAATGCGATAAATCAGGACTTCTTCAGCAAACACGTTAACCTGCGCAAAGGGGCGACGGACATCGGCTACGGTTTACGTCCGACCCATCCGCTGGAAAAAGCAGCGAAGAATCCAGGTTCTGACGCTTCCGAACCGATGAGCTTTGAAGATTACAAAGCCTTCGTTGCTGAGTATACGCTGGAAAAAACCGCTGAAATGACCGGCGTGCCGAAAGACCAGTTAGAACAACTGGCGCAGCTGTATGCCGATCCGAACAAGAAAGTCATCTCCTACTGGACGATGGGCTTCAACCAGCATACCCGTGGTGTGTGGGCCAACAACCTGGTCTACAACCTGCACCTGCTGACCGGCAAAATTTCCCAGCCGGGTTGCGGTCCGTTCTCCCTGACCGGGCAGCCTTCCGCGTGTGGTACTGCGCGTGAAGTGGGCACCTTTGCTCACCGTCTGCCTGCGGACATGGTGGTGACTAACGAGAAACATCGTGATATCTGCGAGAAGAAGTGGAATATCCCGAGCGGCACCATTCCGGCGAAAATCGGTCTGCATGCGGTAGCACAAGACCGTGCGCTGAAAGACGGCAAGCTGAATGTTTACTGGACCATGTGTACCAACAACATGCAGGCCGGGCCGAACATCAATGAAGAGCGTATGCCGGGCTGGCGCGATCCGCGCAACTTCATCATCGTCTCCGATCCGTATCCGACAGTCAGTGCGCTGGCCGCCGACTTGATCCTGCCGACCGCAATGTGGGTAGAGAAAGAGGGCGCTTACGGTAACGCCGAACGCCGTACTCAGTTCTGGCGTCAGCAGGTACAGGCACCGGGCGAAGCGAAATCGGATCTCTGGCAGTTAGTCCAGTTCTCCCGCCGCTTCAAAACTGAAGAAGTATGGCCGGAAGAGCTGCTGGCGAAGAAACCGGAACTGCGTGGCAAAACGCTGTACGAAGTTCTGTATGCCACCCCCGAAGTGAGCAAATTCCCGGTATCCGAACTGGCGGAAGATCAGCTGAACGATGAATCCCGCGAGCTGGGCTTCTATCTGCAAAAAGGGCTGTTCGAAGAGTACGCATGGTTTGGTCGCGGTCACGGTCACGATCTGGCACCGTTCGATGACTACCACAAAGCGCGCGGTCTGCGCTGGCCGGTGGTGAACGGTAAAGAAACGCAGTGGCGTTACAGCGAAGGTAACGACCCGTACGTGAAAGCGGGCGAAGGCTACAAGTTCTACGGTAAACCGGATGGCAAAGCGGTGATCTTCGCGCTGCCGTTCGAACCGGCGGCGGAAGCACCGGATGAAGAGTACGACCTGTGGCTCTCTACCGGACGCGTCCTGGAGCACTGGCACACCGGCAGTATGACTCGCCGTGTGCCGGAACTGCACCGCGCCTTCCCGGAAGCGGTCCTGTTTATTCACCCGCTGGATGCGAAAGCGCGCGATCTGCGCCGTGGCGACAAAGTGAAAGTGGTTTCTCGCCGTGGCGAAGTGATCTCGATTGTTGAAACGCGCGGTCGTAACCGTCCGCCACAGGGCCTGGTGTACATGCCGTTCTTCGACGCCGCACAGCTGGTTAACAAACTGACGCTGGATGCGACCGATCCGCTCTCGAAAGAGACGGACTTCAAGAAGTGCGCGGTCAAACTGGAGAAGGTGTAAGCCATTATGTCCCGGTCAGCGAAACCTCAAAATGGTCGCCGCCGCTTTCTGCGCGATGTTGTTCGCACAGCAGGCGGGCTGGCTGCCGTGGGTGTGGCGCTGGGGTTACAACAGCAAACCGCACGCGCATCTGGCGTGCGGTTGCGCCCGCCCGGAGCCATAAACGAGAACGCCTTTGCCAGTGCCTGTGTGCGTTGCGGTCAGTGTGTTCAGGCTTGCCCTTACGACACCTTAAAACTGGCGACGCTGGCCTCTGGTCTGTCGGCGGGCACGCCATATTTTGTCGCACGGGATATTCCTTGCGAAATGTGTGAGGACATTCCGTGCGCCAAAGTGTGCCCGAGCGGTGCGCTGGATCGTGAGATCGAATCGATCGACGACGCGCGGATGGGGCTGGCGGTACTGGTGGACCAGGAAAACTGTCTCAACTTTCAGGGGCTGCGCTGCGATGTTTGTTATCGCGAATGCCCGAAAATTGATGAGGCCATCACCCTGGAGCTGGAGCGCAACACGCGTACCGGTAAGCACGCCCGCTTTCTGCCGACGGTTCACAGCGACGCCTGTACCGGTTGCGGTAAGTGCGAAAAAGTATGCGTGCTGGAACAACCGGCAATCAAGGTGTTACCGCTGTCACTGGCGAAAGGGGAGTTAGGTCACCATTACCGCTTCGGCTGGCTGGAGGGGAACAATGGCAAATCGTAAGCGTGACGCCGGGCGCGAGGCGCTGGAGAAAAAAGGCTGGTGGCGCAGTCACCGTTGGCTGGTGTTACGTCGCCTTTGTCAGTTCTTCGTGCTGGGGATGTTTTTGAGCGGTCCATGGTTTGGTGTGTGGATCTTGCACGGCAACTACAGCAGTAGCCTGTTATTCGACACCGTTCCGCTGACCGATCCGCTGATGACGCTGCAAAGTCTTGCCAGTGGTCATCTGCCTGCCACGGTGGCGTTGACCGGTGCGGTGATTATCACCGTGCTCTACGCCCTGGCGGGAAAGCGATTATTTTGCAGCTGGGTCTGCCCGCTGAACCCGATTACCGACTTAGCGAACTGGTTACGCAGGCGCTTTGACCTCAATCAGTCTGCGACGATCCCTCGCCACATTCGCTACGTGCTGTTGGTGGTCATTCTGGTGGGATCAGCCTTAACTGGCACGCTCATTTGGGAATGGATCAACCCCGTTTCTCTGATGGGGCGTAGCCTGGTAATGGGCTTCGGCAGCGGCGCGCTGCTTATTCTCGCGCTGTTTTTATTTGATCTACTGGTCGTTGAACACGGCTGGTGCGGGCACATTTGTCCGGTTGGCGCGCTGTATGGCGTGCTGGGTAGCAAAGGTGTGATTACCGTTGCGGCCACCGATCGGCAGAAATGTAACCGCTGTATGGATTGTTTTCATGTTTGCCCGGAACCGCATGTGCTACGTGCCCCGGTGCTGGATGAACAAAGCCCGGTGCAGGTCACCAGCCGCGATTGCATGACGTGCGGTCGCTGCGTGGATGTCTGTTCTGAGGATGTATTTACAATAACTACACGATGGAGTTCGGGAGCGAAATCATGAAAAGCCATGACCTGAAGAAAGCGCTGTGTCAATGGACGGCGATGCTGGCCCTGGTGGTAAGCGGCGCGGTTTGGGCGGCTAATGGCGTCGATTTTAGCCAGTCGCCGGAAGTATCCGGGACACAGGAAGGGGCCATTCGGATGCCAAAAGAGCAGGAACGGATGCCGCTGAACTATGTGAATCAGCCGCCAATGATCCCGCATAGCGTTGAAGGTTATCAGGTAACGACCAATACCAACCGCTGCTTGCAGTGCCACGGTGTCGAAAGCTATCGCACCACTGGCGCGCCGCGTATCAGTCCTACTCACTTTATGGACAGCGACGGCAAAGTGGGCGCGGAAGTGGCTCCGCGTCGTTATTTCTGTCTGCAATGTCACGTACCGCAGGCCGATACCGCGCCAATCGTGGGGAATACCTTTACCCCATCAAAAGGTTACGGGAAATAAGAGGTTATTATGGGAAATTCTGACCGTAAGCCTGGTCTGATTAAGCGCCTGTGGAAATGGTGGCGTACCCCCAGCCGTCTGGCGCTGGGGACGCTGCTGTTGATCGGTTTTGTTGGCGGCATCGTCTTCTGGGGTGGCTTTAACACCGGGATGGAAAAAGCCAATACCGAAGAGTTCTGCATTAGCTGCCACGAAATGCGCAACACGGTGTATCAGGAATACATGGATTCCGTGCACTACAACAACCGTAGCGGCGTCCGTGCGACCTGTCCGGATTGTCACGTTCCGCACGAGTTTGTGCCGAAGATGATACGCAAGCTCAAAGCAAGTAAAGAGCTGTATGGTAAAATTTTTGGCGTTATTGACACGCCGCAGAAATTTGAAGCTCATCGTCTGACGATGGCACAGAATGAGTGGCGGCGCATGAAGGACAATAACTCGCAGGAGTGCCGTAACTGTCACAACTTCGAGTATATGGATACAACCGCCCAGAAATCGGTTGCCGCGAAGATGCATGACCAGGCGGTGAAAGATGGGCAAACCTGTATTGATTGCCATAAAGGGATAGCGCACAAGCTGCCCGATATGCGTGAAGTCGAGCCAGGTTTTTAACAGGGTTATTGCGTGGGTATGCTTGAAGCCAGAGAGTTACTTTGTGAGCGGGATGAACGAACCTTATTTAGTGGCTTGTCATTTACGCTGAACGCAGGAGAGTGGGTACAAATCACCGGTAGCAACGGCGCGGGGAAGACAACGCTTCTCCGTTTGCTGACGGGGTTGTCTCGCCCTGACGCAGGCGAGGTTCTCTGGCAAGGGCAGCCCTTGCATCAGGTACGCGACAGCTACCATCAAAACCTGTTATGGATAGGCCATCAGCCGGGGATCAAAACCCGGCTGACGGCGTTAGAAAATCTGCACTTTTATCATCGCGATGGCGATACCGCACAATGTCTGGAAGCCCTGGCGCAGGCCGGGCTTGCCGGATTCGAAGATATTCCTGTAAATCAGCTCTCGGCCGGGCAACAACGCCGCGTCGCTTTAGCGCGTCTGTGGCTGACCCGTGCCACGTTATGGATCCTCGACGAGCCTTTTACCGCGATTGACGTTAACGGCGTCGATCGTCTGACCCAGCGTATGGCGCAGCATACGGAGCAGGGGGGGATTGTGATTCTGACTACCCACCAGCCGCTCAACGTTGCTGAAAGTAAAATTCGCCGCATTTCACTGACGCAAACGAGGGCCGCATGATGTTCTGGCGCATTTTCCGTCTTGAGCTGCGTGTAGCGTTTCGCCATAGCGCCGAAATCGCCAACCCGCTGTGGTTCTTCCTGATTGTAATTACCCTTTTTCCGCTCAGTATCGGTCCGGAGCCGCAACTGCTGGCGCGTATTGCACCGGGCATTATCTGGGTTGCTGCGCTGCTTTCATCCTTGCTGGCGCTGGAACGACTGTTCCGTGACGATTTGCAGGACGGCAGTCTTGAACAATTGATGTTGTTGCCGTTACCCTTGCCCGCCGTTGTGCTGGCGAAGGTGATGGCGCACTGGATGGTAACCGGTCTGCCGTTACTCATCCTTTCGCCACTGGTAGCAATGCTACTGGGAATGGATGTTTATGGCTGGCAAGTGATGGCGCTGACGCTGCTGCTGGGAACGCCTACGCTTGGCTTTCTCGGTGCACCGGGTGTGGCGTTGACAGTGGGACTTAAGCGCGGTGGTGTGCTGCTCAGCATACTGGTGTTACCGCTGACTATCCCATTACTCATCTTTGCCACCGCCGCGATGGACGCGGCTTCCATGCATTTGCCCGTTGACGGGTATCTGGCAATTTTAGGCGCGTTGCTGGCAGGCACCGCGACATTAAGTCCTTTTGCGACGGCGGCAGCGTTACGAATCAGCATTCAATAACGCTGGATTACTGATTTTTGTTCGAGTCTGGTATCGAAACTATGTGGAAAACACTGCATCAACTGGCGATCCCACCACGGCTGTATCAAATCTGTGGCTGGTTTATACCGTGGCTGGCAATTGCCAGTGTGGTCGTGCTTACCGTCGGCTGGATCTGGGGATTCGGCTTTGCTCCGGCTGATTATCAGCAGGGAAATAGCTACCGCATTATCTACCTGCATGTGCCTGCGGCGATCTGGTCGATGGGCATTTATGCATCAATGGCAGTGGCAGCGTTTATTGGCCTTGTCTGGCAGATGAAAATGGCCAACCTGGCGGTGGCGGCGATGGCCCCCATTGGTGCCGTGTTTACCTTTATTGCCCTGGTTACCGGCTCTGCATGGGGAAAACCGATGTGGGGCACCTGGTGGGTATGGGATGCACGTCTGACTTCTGAACTGGTGCTGCTGTTTTTGTATGTGGGTGTGATTGCCCTGTGGCACGCCTTCGACGACCGCCGTCTGGCGGGCCGTGCGGCAGGTATCCTGGTGCTGATTGGCGTGGTGAATCTGCCGATTATTCATTACTCCGTGGAGTGGTGGAACACCCTGCATCAGGGATCAACGCGGATGCAGCAAAGTATCGATCCGGCGATGCGTTCGCCGCTGCGCTGGTCGATTTTTGGCTTCCTGCTCCTGTCTGTCACGCTGACGCTGATGCGGATGCGTAATTTGATTTTGCTGATGGAAAAACGCCGTCCGTGGGTGAGTGAACTGATACTGAAAAGAGGCCGTAAATGACCCCTGCATTTGCTTCCTGGAATGAATTTTTCGCAATGGGCGGTTACGCCTTTTTTGTCTGGCTGGCGGTGGTGATGACCGTTATTCCGCTGGTGGTTTTGGTCGTGCACTCGGTGATGCAACATCGCGCAATTCTGCGTGGTGTGGCGCAACAGCGGGCGCGTGAGGCGCGTTTACGTGCTGCGCAACAGCAGGAGGCTGCATGAATATTCGCCGTAAAAACCGCTTGTGGATTGCCTGTGCCGTGTTGGCAGGGCTGGCGCTGACTATCGGTCTGGTGCTATATGCGCTGCGCTCGAATATCGATCTCTTTTATACGCCGGGGGAAATTCTCTACGGCAAGCGTGAAACTCAGCAAATGCCGGAAGTCGGTCAGCGTCTGCGCGTTGGCGGGATGGTGATGCCGGGTAGCGTGCAGCGCGATCCCAATTCGCTAAAAGTAACTTTCACCATTTACGACGCTGAAGGTTCAGTAGATGTCTCTTACGAAGGCATTTTGCCGGATCTGTTCCGTGAAGGGCAGGGCGTTGTGGTGCAGGGCGAACTGGAAAAAGGCAATCATATCCTCGCAAAAGAAGTGCTGGCGAAACACGACGAAAACTACACGCCGCCAGAAGTTGAGAAAGCGATGGAAGCCAATCACCGTCGCCCGGCGAGTGTTTATAAGGACCCAGCATCATGATGCCGGAAATTGGTAACGGGCTGCTGTGTCTGGCGCTAGGAATTGCGCTGCTGCTGTCCGTGTATCCGCTATGGGGCGTAGCGCGCGGAGATGCGCGCATGATGGCGTCTTCCCGCTTGTTTGCCTGGCTGCTGTTTATGTCTGTGGCTGGCGCATTTCTGGTACTGGTCAATGCCTTCGTGGTCAACGACTTCACCGTCACCTATGTTGCCAGCAACTCCAATACCCAGCTTCCGGTGTGGTATCGCGTGGCGGCTACCTGGGGCGCGCATGAAGGCTCGCTCCTGCTGTGGGTGCTGCTGATGAGCGGCTGGACCTTTGCGGTGGCGATTTTTAGTCAGCGTATTCCGCTGGATATTGTGGCCCGCGTACTGGCGATAATGGGGATGGTCAGCGTCGGCTTTTTGCTGTTCATTCTCTTTACCTCTAACCCGTTCTCACGCACGTTGCCGAACTTCCCGATTGAAGGGCGCGATCTTAACCCGCTGTTACAGGATCCGGGGCTGATCTTCCATCCGCCTCTGCTCTATATGGGGTACGTGGGGTTCTCGGTGGCGTTTGCTTTTGCCATTGCTTCTTTGCTGAGCGGGCGTCTGGACAGCACTTATGCGCGTTTTACTCGCCCGTGGACGCTGGCGGCGTGGATTTTCCTGACGCTCGGCATTGTGCTCGGTTCCGCATGGGCCTATTACGAACTCGGCTGGGGCGGCTGGTGGTTCTGGGATCCGGTAGAAAACGCCTCGTTTATGCCGTGGCTGGTGGGGACTGCGCTGATGCACTCACTGGCGGTCACTGAACAACGCGCCAGTTTCAAAGCGTGGACATTACTGCTGGCAATCAGTGCCTTCTCGTTGTGTCTGCTGGGGACCTTCCTCGTGCGTTCCGGCGTGCTGGTATCGGTACACGCGTTTGCGTCTGATCCGGCGCGCGGTATGTTTATCCTCGCCTTTATGGTGCTGGTGATTGGCGGTTCGCTGCTGCTGTTTGCCGCGCGTGGACACAAAGTTCGCTCACGCGTAAACAATGCGCTGTGGTCGCGGGAATCTTTGCTGTTAGCGAACAATGTTTTGCTGGTCGCTGCGATGCTGGTGGTGTTGCTGGGGACGCTGCTGCCGTTGGTGCATAAGCAACTGGGACTGGGCAGTATTTCGATTGGCGAACCGTTCTTCAACACCATGTTTACCTGGCTGATGGTGCCGTTTGCGCTACTGCTTGGTGTCGGTCCTCTGGTGCGCTGGGGGCGGGATCGCCCGCGTAAGATCCGCAATTTATTGATTATCGCCTTCATCTCTACGCTGGTGCTGTCGCTGCTGTTGCCGTGGCTGTTCGAAAGCAAAGTTGTGGCGATGACGGTGCTCGGCCTGGCAATGGCCTGCTGGATTGCGGTGCTGGCAATTGCGGAAGCTGCGCTACGTATTTCACGCGGCACGAAAACCACCTTCAGTTATTGGGGGATGGTGGCGGCTCACCTTGGGCTGGCAGTGACAATTGTTGGCATTGCCTTTAGCCAGAACTATAGCGTTGAGCGTGATGTGCGCATGAAGTCCGGCGATAGCGTCGATATTCATGAATATCGCTTCACCTTCCGTGATGTCAAAGAGGTGACTGGCCCGAACTGGCGTGGCGGTGTGGCGACTATCGGCGTAACGCGCGATGGCAAGCCGGAAACGGTGCTGTATGCGGAAAAACGTTATTACAACACTGCCGGGTCGATGATGACCGAAGCGGCAATTGACGGCGGCATCACGCGTGACCTGTACGCCGCGCTCGGTGAAGAGCTGGAAAACGGCGCGTGGGCCGTGCGTCTTTACTACAAACCATTTGTTCGCTGGATTTGGGCGGGCGGGCTGATGATGGCGTTGGGCGGACTGCTGTGTCTGTTTGATCCTCGCTATCGTAAGCGCGTGAGTCCGCAAAAAACTGCGCCGGAGGCCGTATGAAGCGCAAAGTATTGTTAATTCCGTTGATTATCTTCCTGGCGATTGCCGCGGCGCTGCTGTGGCAGCTGGCGCGTAATGCCGAAGGGGATGATCCGACCAATCTGGAATCGGCGCTCATTGGCAAGCCTGTGCCGAAGTTTCGTCTCGAATCACTGGACAATCCGGGGCAGTTTTATCAGGCGGATGTGCTGACTCAGGGCAAACCAGTACTGCTTAACGTCTGGGCGACCTGGTGTCCGACCTGCCGTGCGGAACATCAATATCTGAATCAGCTTTCAGCGCAGGGCATTCGCGTGGTCGGCATGAACTATAAAGACGATCGCCAGAAGGCAATCAGCTGGCTGAAAGAGCTGGGCAATCCTTACGCGCTAAGCCTGTTTGATGGCGACGGCATGTTAGGGCTGGATCTCGGTGTCTATGGCGCGCCAGAAACCTTCCTTATTGACGGCAACGGTATCATTCGCTATCGCCATGCGGGCGATCTCAATCCTCGCGTCTGGGAAGAAGAGATCAAGCCGCTGTGGGAGAAATACAGTAAGGAGGCCGCACAATGAGGTTTTTATTGGGCGTGCTGATGCTGATGATCTCCGGCTCAGCACTGGCGACCATCGACGTGTTGCAGTTTAAAGATGAAGCACAGGAACAACAGTTCCGTCAGCTCACTGAAGAACTGCGCTGCCCGAAATGCCAGAACAACAGCATTGCCGATTCCAACTCGATGATTGCCACCGACCTGCGTCAGAAAGTGTATGAACTGATGCAGGAAGGTAAAAGTAAAAAAGAGATTGTCGATTATATGGTGGCGCGTTACGGCAACTTCGTCACTTACGATCCGCCGTTAACGCCGCTGACCGTGCTGCTGTGGGTGCTTCCGGTAGTGGCTATTGGCATTGGCGGTTGGGTCATATACGCCCGCTCGCGGCGTCGGGTACGCGTAGTGCCGGAAGCGTTTCCTGAACAAAGCGTGCAGGAAGGTAAGCGTGCCGGATATATTGTTTATCTGCCGGGTATTGTGGTGGCGTTAATTGTGGCTGGCGTCAGCTACTACCAGACTGGCAATTATCAGCAGGTGAAAATCTGGCAGCAGGCCACGGCACAGGCTCCGGCGTTGCTGGACAGGGCGCTGGATCCGAAAACCGATCCGCTCAACGAAGAAGAGATGTCGCGTCTTGCGCTGGGGATGCGTACTCAACTGCAAAAAAATCCGGGAGATATAGAAGGCTGGATTATGTTGGGCCGCGTTGGCATGGCGCTGGGTAACGCTAGTATCGCCACCGATGCATACGCTACTGCGTATCGCCTCGATCCGAAAAACAGCGATGCCGCACTGGGTTATGCTGAAGCGTTGACACGTTCATCTGATCCCAACGACAACCGCCTCGGTGGTGAACTGCTGCGCCAGTTGGTGAGAAGCGACCACAGCAATATCCGTGTGTTAAGCATGTATGCGTTTAATGCCTTTGAGCAGCAGCGATTTGGCGAAGCCGTTGCCGCGTGGGAGATGATGTTGAAACTCTTACCTGCCAACGATACTCGCCGTGCGGTGATTGAACGTAGTATCGCGCAGGCGATGCAACATTTGTCGCCGCAGGAGAGTAAATAAAAAGAGGCCCGATGGTGATGCCATCGGGCTATTTTTATTGTGCCCCGCGTTGTTGCAGGAACAGAATGGTGGCCGCCACGCGTGAGCGGACATTGAGTTTACGCAGCAGATTGCGAATATGTACTTTTACTGTCTGCTCGGAAATATTCAACACCGAGGCAATCTGTTTATTTGACAGCCCCTGTGCCAGCTCGTGCAGAACATCCAGCTCGCGCTCCGTCAGCACGCTGAAGGGATCTTCTTCCGCGCCAAACATTTCACGTTCACGTAAGTACTGATTGACGCGTTCGCTAAAGACTTTGCTGCCTTTCGCTCCGGCACGAATCGCTTCCAGCAATACTTCCGGGTCGCTGTCTTTCAACAGATAACCGTCTGCGCCTGCGTCTATCAGCGCAAAGACATCGCTGGAGGCATCGGATACGGTCAGGATAATAATTTGCGCGGTAACGCCATCCCTGCGCAAGGCATTGAGAGTATCCAGGCCACTCATACCTTTCATATTGAGATCCAGCAAGATCACGTCGATATCCAGTCTATTCGCCAGATCGATAGCGCTCGCGCCGTCGCCCGCTTCGGCGACCACTTCAAAGCCAGGATCAAGCTCCAGTAACTGACGAACACCGCGTCGCATAAGTGGATGATCATCCACAATCATCACCTGAAAAGGCGTTGCTTCAGGCATAGTAGTCTCCTGAGGTTTTATTAGAATCATTATGTTTGAGCGTAGCGTTGGTAACGCTACCAGGCGCGTGAATGTTACCCCATTTTATGTATGGACATGTAGTGAAAACTACAACCTTGTCGTTCGCTTTGGCATCATTTTCATTATAAAGACGGAATTTTGCATCAGCTTCTCATCAAGAAAAACAACTAAAAAATCAATCACAATACTTGTGCATTTCTTTAAACAGTTTTTAAAAACTGACTCCGGGTATGGAGCTATGGGTATTTTCTGTACCCAATGCTTTTAACAGCAATTAATTTCATAGGATGAAAGCTCAATGCATCAATCTGGTTCTGTTTCTCTTTGTCGTTCCGCAATATCTGTTCTGGTGGCTACAGCGTTATATTCACCCATAGCATTGGCATCAACTGTTGAGTATGGTGAGACAGTTGATGGTGTTGTCCTGGAAAAAGATATCCAGCTGGTTTATGGGACCGCCAATAATACGAAAATCAATCCTAGCGGAGAACAGCATATAAAAGAATTTGGTGTAAGTAATAATACTGAAATTAACGGAGGGTATCAGTACATTGAAATGAATGGCGCCGCAGAATACTCAGTATTAAATGACGGTTATCAAATTGTTCAAATGGGTGGCGCGGCAAACCAGACTACGCTCAATAATGGTGTGCTACAGGTTTATGGCGCGGCGAATGATCCCACGATTAAAGGCGGGCGCTTAATCGTTGAAAAAGATGGGGGGACCGTCTTTGCCGCTATCGAAAAGGGAGGATTACTGGAGGTTAAAGAGGGGGGATTTGCATTTGCGGTAGATCAGAAAGCAGGCGGTGCTATTAAAGCAACCACGCGGGTCATGGAGGTATTCGGAACAAACCGTCTCGGTCAGTTCGAAATCAAGAATGGTATTGCTAACAATATGCTGTTGGAAAACGGCGGGAGTTTGCGAGTTGAAGAAAATGACTTCGCTTATAATACTACTGTAGATAGTGGCGGCTTACTGGAGGTTATGGATGGCGGGACTGCAACTGGCGTTGATAAAAAAGCAGGCGGAAAATTAATTGTCTCAACGAATGCGCTGGAAGTGAGTGGTACAAACAGTAAAGGCCAATTTAGTATAAAAGATGGTGTGTCAAAAAATTATGAACTGGATGATGGTTCCGGGCTCATTGTTATGGAGGACACGCAGGCCATTGACACTATCCTTGATGAGCATGCCACTATGCAATCGCTGGGAAATGATACTGGTACGAAAGTGCAGGCAAATGTGGTATATGATCTCGGTCGATCAGACCAGAATGGAAGTATCACGTATTCCTCAAAAGCCATCTCTGAAAATATGGTAATCAACAATGGCCGCGCTAATGTCTGGGCTGGCACAATGGTTAACGTGTCAGTCAGAGGGAATGATGGCATTCTTGAGGTCATGAAGCCGCAAATAAATTATGCACCCGCTATGTTGGTGGGTAAGGTAGTGGTTTCTGAGGGCGCTTCTTTTAGAACGCATGGTGCCGTGGATACCAGCAAAGCGGATGTTTCGCTCGAAAATAGCGCATGGACCATCATTGCCGATATCACTACGACGAACCAAAACACCCGCCTCAATTTAGCCAACCTTGCGATGTCTGGCGCAAATGTGATTATGATGGATGAGCCAGTGACTCGTTCATCTGTGACGGCAAGTGCGGAAAATTTCATTACGTTGACCACTAATACCCTGTCGGGAAACGGCAATTTTTATATGCGTACCGATATGGCCAATCATCAGAGCGATCAGCTCAACGTGACCGGTCAGGCAACAGGTGATTTCAAAATATTCGTGACGGACAAGGGGGCCAGCCCGGCAGCAGGAGATAGCCTTACACTGGTAACGACGGGCGGCGGTGATGCTGCATTCACGTTGGGCAATGCCGGAGGCGTTGTTGATATCGGTACGTATGAATATACCTTGCTGGATAATGGCAACCATAGCTGGAGTTTGGCAGAGAATCGCGCGCAAATTACCCCTTCAACCACTGATGTGCTGAATATGGCGGCCGCACAACCGCTGGTATTTGATGCAGAACTGGACACCGTGCGTGAGCGTCTTGGTAGCGTAAAAGGCGTTAGTTACGATACGGCGATGTGGAGTTCGGCAATTAACACCCGCAATAACGTGACCACTGATGCGGGAGCTGGTTTTGAGCAAACATTGACGGGCCTGACGCTCGGTATCGATAGCCGTTTCTCCCGTGAAGAAAGCAGTACAATTCGCGGCTTGATCTTTGGTTACTCTCATTCTGATATTGGTTTTGATCGCGGCGGCAAAGGTAATATCGATAGCTATACCCTGGGGGCTTATGCCGGTTGGGAGCATCAGAACGGTGCCTATGTTGATGGGGTGGTGAAAGTTGACCGTTTTGCCAACACCATCCATGGCAAGATGAGTAATGGGGCAACAGCGTTTGGCGATTACAATAGTAACGGCGCGGGTGCTCATGTTGAGAGCGGGTTCCGTTGGGTTGACGGATTGTGGAGTGTTAGACCCTATCTGGCCTTTACCGGCTTTACCACAGATGGTCAGGACTACACGTTATCAAACGGCATGCGCGCGGATGTGGGAAATACCCGGATATTACGCGCTGAAGCGGGAACGGCGGTAAGCTATCACATGGACCTGCAAAACGGTACGACGCTGGAACCCTGGCTGAAAGCCGCCGTACGTCAGGAATACGCCGATTCTAACCAGGTGAAAGTTAATGACGATGGCAAATTTAATAATGATGTGGCTGGAACCAGTGGCGTTTATCAGGCTGGGATAAGGTCATCGTTTACCCCGACGTTAAGCGGTCATTTGTCAGTCAGCTATGGCAATGGCGCAGGGGTAGAATCGCCGTGGAATACTCAGGCGGGTGTGGTCTGGACGTTCTGATAACAGAAAATAAACAGGCTGTGATGTGTCACGGTCTGTTTATCGAATTAATTGCAGATATAAAAAAACCAACCGTAAGGGTTGGTTTTTTCTTGGGATTTTTGGTCGGCACGAGAGGATTTGAACCTCCGACCCCCGACACCCCATGACGGTGCGCTACCAGGCTGCGCTACGTGCCGACTCGTGGCTGCTAATACTACCGTTTTCCACACCGATTGCAAGTAAGATATTTCGCTAACTGATTTATAATTAATCAGTTAGCGATAAAACGCTTCTCGTCTGTCAGCACTTGCAATAACAAACTTAACTGTGGTTTTTCATCTTTCACTCTTTCACCACGTAAGTTGTAAGTGCGGTATTTACCGTTATTGTTCAGTACCAGCGTCTTTTTCGGGGTGGTAATTGCCAGCGTATCGTTATCCGCTGCGGTAACCCAGTAATGACGGCGTTGAGGGTTGAACAAATCCTGACCTTGCGAATATTCGCTGGCAGGTGTGCTGACATGTAGCAGGCGTTGCATCAGCGTCGTCATCAGATCGGTATGATCAGTCAGAGCATTAATACGCTGCGCCGGCGTGCCTGGCCAGTGAATCACTAATGGTACCTGCAGATGACCGTGGGACCAGTCAAAGGTTTCTTCCTCTTCGCTCAGTGGAATACCCCGACCGGCAGTGATAATCACTACCGTATTGTCCAGTTTGCCAGAATCACGCAGTGCATTGAGCACGCGGTTGATCTGGTCATCGACATTGCCTGCCGCCCGGCTATATTTCCGTGCAAATGCCTGCTGATTGCTGTCGTCAATGTTAGTACCATTGAAAGAAACCCACGAGAACCAGCGGTTATCTTCTTGTGCGTAGCGTCCCAGCCAGTTGATCCACTGCGTGGCGGTCTGCTCGTCGGATTGGGTGCGTACGCTCGGCATCGAGAAATCTGACAACAATGCCTGGCGATACAGCGGGCTGGTAAAGCCATCTGATGAGAATAACCCCAGCTGATAGCCTTGCTGATTAAGCGCAGTAATTAATGCCGCAGGCGTACGGGTCGACAGAATGCCGTCCATATAGCTCGGCGAGATGCCATAGAACAGGCCAAAGATGCCGTTGTCTGTAGTGTTGCCGGAGCTCATATGGCGCGTGAACGAAATATTTTGCTCAGCAAAACCTGCCAGCGCAGGCATCTGCTTCTCGAAGCGTGAGTAGTTCAGGCCATCGACAGTAATCAACAGCACATTCTGCCCGGTGCCCATATCGCGATAGCGCAGTTCGCTTAACGGATACTGAACGGAAACGGCGTCTGGATTACCTTGCTCAATAAGACGGCGTTGATACTCCTGCGCATCAAGCAGACCATGCTTCTCAAGAAAACGTCGCGCCGTCATCGGGTACGAAAGCGGCAGGTTAGCGCGCTGCATGGTGATCGGGCGATAGAAGTTGGCATCGGCCCAGATATACACCACATGCGAGGCGATAAAGGCGATAAATAAGAATGCGGCCAGCGGGCGCGCGAAGCGTCGACGACGCGTCAGGCTGCGCAGCTTTTGCCAGCTCCACGTCGCAAACACCAGTTCAAGCAATAAAATAACCGGCACGCTGATGAACATCAGCTGCCAGTCGCGCGCCATCTCATTTTCGTCTGGGTTGATAACCAGTTGCCAGACGATGGGATTAAGATGGAGATGGAAACGAGTAAAGACTTCGCTATCGATCAGTAATAGCGTCATTCCCGCCGTTGCCAGAATGACGGACAAAAACCTCATCAGCCTCTGGGAGCCGACGATAAAGGTCAGCGGGAAGAGGATCAGCAAGTAGGTGGCGAACACCAGGAAGCTGAAATGGCCGATAATGCTTACGTAGGAATAAATGCGACCAGCAAGCGTTGTCGGCCAGTCGGCGATAAACAGGTAACGGCTGCCAATGACGAGCGAAAGCAGAATATTGAACAGTGCAAACCAGTGCCCCCAACTGACCATCTGGGAGACTTTTTCACGGTAGCGCTGACGATGAGTTACCATAACCTGTTATCTGTTTCCCTTAGTGCGCTTTGTCTTCGTTGATAGAGGACTGTAAGGCGCGGGCAAAAGAGTTGGCAATTGCCTGGCGTTGGGCCGGGGCAATGCTGGTGTTGATAAGGTTAGTGACCATGTTGCCTAACACCATCAGGGAAAGGTCGGTCGGAGCCTTATGTTTTTCCAGTACGTTGAGCAGCTCTGCGAGCAATTGTTCAACCTGTTCATCACTGTAGCGGGAAATTTGTGGCATAAATCGAAATCAGTTAGTTGATGAAAGGGCAACATATTACCGTAGCAACGGTTTTTTTTCTGCTTTTTTATGCGTTAAATCATTCTCGTTACGCTGCCTTCTGTAAAATGACCGCCATCTTTTATTGCGTCGCTTAACCGGCGGTGGTTGAATACCGCCCGGTCTTAAAGGAGAGTTTATCATGAGTCTGGATATCAACCAGATTGCTCTGCACCAGCTTATCAAGCGTGATGAGCAGAACCTTGAGCTGGTGTTGCGCGATTCATTGCTGGAACCGACAGAAACCGTCGTTGAGATGGTGGCAGAATTGCATCGGGTCTATAGCGCCAAAAATAAAGCTTACGGCTTGTTTAGCGAAGAGAGTGAACTGGCGCAGACGCTGCGCTTACAGCGTCAGGGCGAAGAGGACTTTCTGGCATTTAGCCGCGCGGCAACCGGTCGCCTGCGTGACGAATTAGCGAAATATCCTTTTGCTGACGGTGGATTCGTGCTGTTTTGCCACTACCGTTATCTGGCGGTGGAGTATCTGCTGGTGGCAGTTCTGAGCAACCTGAGCAGTATGCGCGTTAACGAAAATCTCGACATCAACCCAACCCATTATCTTGATATCAATCATGCGGATATTGTTGCGCGTATCGATTTAACCGAATGGGAAACCAATCCAGAGTCGACCCGCTATCTCACTTTCCTGAAAGGGCGAGTAGGGCGCAAAGTGGCGGATTTCTTTATGGATTTCCTCGGGGCCAGCGAAGGATTGAACGCGAAAGCGCAAAACCGTGGGCTGTTGCAAGCGGTTGATGATTTCACTGCCGAAGCACAACTGGATAAAGCAGAGCGACAGAACGTGCGCCAGCAGGTTTATAGCTACTGTAATGAGCAGCTGCAGGCAGGCGAAGAGATCGAACTGGAGTCGCTGTCGAAAGAGCTGGCAGGCGTCAGCGAAGTGAGCTTCACGGAGTTTGCGGCTGAAAAAGGCTACGAACTGGAAGAGAGCTTCCCGGCAGACCGTAGCACACTGCGTCAGTTGACGAAGTTTGCCGGTAGCGGCGGTGGCTTGACTATTAACTTTGATGCGATGCTGTTAGGTGAACGCATCTTCTGGGATCCAGCAACCGATACCTTGACCATTAAAGGCACGCCGCCGAATTTGCGCGACCAATTGCAGCGCCGGACGTCTGGCGGCAATTAATCGGCTTTGTGTTCTGAATGCCAGATGCGGCGTGAACGCCTTATCTGGCCTGCAAAAAATAGCAATACCGTAATCAGGCATAATCTGCAGATACAAAAAACCCCGCCGGAGCGGGGTTTTTTACAACTTATTCAGCAATTAAGCGCGAACGAAGTCGATGTGCTGCAGCTTCGGTTTGTACGGGTGACGCTGTACGTCCTGAGCTTTAACTTTGATTTCTTTACCGTCAACAACGATGGTCAGAACTTCGCTGTAGAATTCAGCTTTAGCTTGCATGTTCATGACTTTGTCGTGATCCAGCTCGATAGCCAGCGGCGCTTCTTTGCCACCGTAGATGATTGCCGGGAACTTGTTAGCGGCACGCAGGCGGCGGCTCGCACCCTTACCCTGCTCTTTACGTACTTCTGCGTTGATAGTAAACATTTCTTTCTCTCTTAAATTAATCCTGCTACAGGCGACCCAGCAACAGGTAAGTGATCTGCTTTGCGTATGCAAAAGCGGGCGAGATTCTATACTCAATCGCCTTATACATCAATCAAAACTACCATTAACCGCGTAATTCGTGCGCCCGACGAAAACGACCTTCGTAATCGAACACTTTTTCACGCACTTGCCAGTACTGACCTTTCATGCGGGCGACGACAAAATCCGGATGTCGCAGTAAGGCTTGCTGGGCGAGGATATCGGCGGCGGTGATCCAGCGCAGAGGGATGCCCGGTGTGCGCGTATGCGGGCGGATAAAAAGCTGCTCGAAGGCGGTACGCTGGGCGGGCGTTTGCAGACGGAAACGCTCACTCACATCCGCGCCGTCTTCATCGTAATAGGTGATTTTCAACCATTCGCCTTTCTCGTCGTGCCCATGCTGCAAAGACATGCCGCTACAGCGTAATACCAGCGCATCTTTCAGTCGTAGCGCCGCTTTTAACATATCATCCGGATCAACCAGTACCGTGTCACATTCGCGGCAGCGGCGAGCGGCAATATCATTTTCTGCGTTACATTGCGGGCAATTTTTAAAACGGAAACGGAAGTCACACTGTTCGCGATGACCGTCGTCATCTTCAAACCATCCCTGACAGCGGCGACCAAAGTGTTCAATCAATGTCCCGTCGGCGGTCGTTTTCCCCCAAAAGGTGTTGGCAAAACCGCAGGCAGGGCAGAAAACCTGTACCGGAACGTTGTCACTTTTGCCTTTCGGTGTACCAACTTCCGGCGCGTAGAGATCGTGAGGATTACCCGCATAATCAAGAATTAAACAATCAGTCTTGCCCGGAGCGAGACGCAGACCGCGCCCGACAATTTGTTGGTAAAGACTCACTGATTCGGTAGGGCGCAGAATGGCGATAAGATCGACGTGCGGGGCGTCAAATCCGGTGGTCAGTACTGCGACGTTGACCAGATAGCGAAAACGCTGGGCTTTAAAATCTTCAATTAACACATCGCGCTCAGCGCCGGGGGTGTCGCCAGTAATCAGTGCAGCATCTTCGGCAGGCAGTAATCCCACAATCTCTTTTGCGTGTTCAACGGTGGCGGCGAAAATCATTACCCCTTTGCGCTTTTCGGCGAACTCCATGATCTGGCTGATGATATGTGGCGTAATGCGTTGCTGTTTTTTCAGCTCACGGTTGAGATCAGCTTCGCTGAACAGCCCGTTACTCTGTGCCTGCAAGCGGCTGAAATCGTATTGCACTACTGGCATATCCAGTCGTTCTGGCGGCGTCAGATAGCCGTGTTTAATCATATAACGCAGCGGCAGCTCATAAATGCAGTCACGGAAAAGGGCTTTCTCATCGCCGCGTACCATGCCGTGATAATGGAACTGGTAGATCCAGCCTTTGCCCAATCGAAAAGGCGTGGCAGTCAGCCCCAGCAGGCGTAAGTGGGGATTCACTTTAGTCAGGTGAGTGAGGATTTGCTGATACTGGCTCTCTTCATCGTCACCAATACGGTGGCATTCATCGACAATCAACAGCGAAAATTCACCCTGAAAGGCATCAAGATTACGAGCGACCGACTGCACGCTGCCAAATACCACTTTACCGTGGCTCTCTTTGCGCTTTAACCCAGCGGCAAAAATATCGGCTTCCAGCCCCAGCGCCTGATACTTTGCATGGTTTTGCGCCACCAGTTCTTTGACGTGTGCCAGCACCAGAACACGACCACGCGCCAGCCGTGCCAGTTCGGCAATCACCAGGCTTTTACCTGCGCCGGTGGGCAGCACGATAACGGCAGGGGTTTTATGACGACGAAAATGGTTGAGCGTGGCATCCACGGCTTCTTGCTGATATGGGCGGAGTGTAAAAATCATGGTCTCGCGTAGGTAGATTATTCTGCTAATAGTATGCCACGGTTCTTTTTCGCTTGAGGGAAGTTATTAGACCGCTATACTGGGCAGACAACAGTTCAGATTTTCGGGTCATTACCCGACCTCCGTTTTTTACAGGCAAAATCACACACATGCGACTTGATAAATTTATCGCACAGCAACTCGGCGTTAGCCGTGCTATTGCCGGGCGTGAAATCCGCGGCAATCGTGTCACCGTCGATGGCGAAATCGTTCGTAATGCAGCGTTCAAACTGCTCCCTGAACATGATGTCGCTTACGATGGCAACCCGCTGGCGCAGCAACACGGTCCACGTTACTTCATGCTCAATAAGCCTCAGGGCTACGTTTGCTCCACGGACGATCCGGATCACCCAACGGTGCTCTATTTTCTTGATGAACCGGTAGCCTGGAAACTGCACGCCGCAGGACGTCTGGATATCGATACCACCGGTCTGGTGCTGATGACTGATGATGGTCAGTGGTCGCACCGCATTACTTCTCCGCGCCATCATTGCGAGAAGACCTATCTGGTGACGCTGGAATCACCCGTAGCTGACGATACGGCAGAGCAATTTGCTAAAGGCGTACAGCTGCATAACGAAAAAGATCTCACTAAGCCGGCGGTGCTGGAAGTGATTACCCCAACGCAGGTTCGTCTGACCATCAGCGAAGGGCGTTATCATCAGGTGAAACGCATGTTCGCCGCCGTGGGTAACCATGTGGTTGAGCTGCATCGTGAACGTATTGGCGGCATTACGCTGGATGCTGATTTAGCCCCCGGTGAATATCGTCCGTTAACTGAAGAAGAAATTGCCAGCGTCGTCTAACTTTTCAATGACTTTCAGGAGCCCGTTGTGACCACCCGACAGCATTCGTCGTTTGCTATTGTTTTTATCCTTGGCCTGCTGGCCATGTTGATGCCGCTGTCGATTGATATGTATCTGCCCGCGCTACCGGTAATTTCAGCGCAGTTTGGCGTACCGGCGGGCAGTACGCAGATGACCCTGAGTACTTATATTCTGGGCTTTGCGTTGGGGCAGTTAATCTACGGGCCGATGGCAGACAGCTTCGGGCGTAAGCCGGTGGTTCTTGGCGGTACGCTGGTGTTTGCCGCCGCCGCGGTGGCGTGTGCGTTGGCACAAACCATCGATCAGCTGATTGTGATGCGTTTCTTCCACGGGCTGGCTGCGGCTGCGGCCAGCGTGGTTATCAACGCTTTGATGCGTGATATCTACCCGAAAGAAGAGTTCTCGCGGATGATGTCGTTTGTCATGCTGGTGACCACTATTGCACCGTTGATGGCACCGATTGTCGGCGGTTGGGTGCTGGTGTGGCTGAGCTGGCATTACATCTTCTGGATCCTGGCATTAGCGGCGATTCTGGCTTCGGCAATGATTTTCTTCCTGATTAAAGAAACCTTACCACCGGAGCGTCGTCAGCCATTTCACATTCGTACCACTATTGGTAACTTTGCGGCGCTGTTCCGCCATAAACGTGTCCTGAGCTACATGCTTGCCAGTGGTTTCAGCTTTGCCGGGATGTTCTCATTCTTAAGCGCCGGACCGTTTGTTTATATTGAAATTAACCACGTCGCGCCGGAAAACTTTGGTTATTACTTTGCGCTAAACATTGTTTTTCTGTTCGTGATGACCATCTTTAACAGCCGCTTCGTCCGCCGCATTGGCGCGTTAAATATGTTCCGCTCGGGGTTGTGGATACAATTTATTATGGCAGCGTGGATGGTCATCAGTGCGCTGCTGGGGCTGGGATTCTGGTCGCTGGTGGTTGGCGTTGCGGCGTTTGTGGGCTGTGTGTCGATGGTGTCATCCAATGCGATGGCGGTCATTCTTGATGAGTTTCCCCATATGGCGGGAACGGCATCTTCGCTGGCAGGAACCTTCCGTTTTGGCATAGGGGCAATTGTTGGCGCATTGCTTTCTCTTGCGACCTTTAACTCTGCATGGCCGATGATTTGGTCAATTGCATTCTGCGCAACCAGCTCCATTCTCTTCTGTCTGTACGCCAGTCGGCCGAAAAAACGGTGATCTATTGCACAACGAGGAAGCTAAAAGGCTTCCTTTGTTGATGCATGTCAACCACAAATCTATCATTTCCCCGATATATGTTTATTTTATGTAAAATCAATTTATGTAAAAAGTCACATCATTGTAGTTAAAAAGGTTGAGTTAGATCGCAGAAACGGGTACATATAGCCCCGCAAACGTGACCACGCCCGCAGATATTACTTAAATCAGAGCCATAGAGGCCACGCAGGCGAGGCATCAATCTTTACGATCTGTATAAAGACGGATTGTTGATGATGTGTTAAAATTGATGTAAACAAATTGTGAAGTGAATGTACTTCCGGGGAAAATAAGTGACTTCATTACAACTCTCAATCGTCCATCGACTGCCGCAGAACTATCGCTGGTCTGCTGGTTTCGCAGGTTCGAAGGTTGAACCGATTCCGCAAAATGGACCGTGCGGTGACAACAGCCTGGTGGCGCTTAAATTGCTTAGCCCGGATGGTGATAATGCATGGTCGGTGATGTATAAACTAAGCCAGGCGTTAAGCGACATCGAAGTTCCATGTTCGGTGCTGGAGTGTGAAGGTGAGCCGTGCCTGTTTGTAAATCGCCAGGACGAGTTTGCTGCAACATGCCGATTGAAAAATTTTGGTGTGGCAATTGCCGAACCCTTTTCAAACTACAATCCTTTTTAAGCGTCAGCTCAACGCCAGTAGCTGACGCGTATACTCCTGCTGCGGTGCGGCAAACACGCGCGCGCACGGTCCTTGTTCCACTACTTCCCCTTGTCGCAGTACGATAACCTGATGACATAACGCGCGGACAACGTGCAAATCGTGGCTGATAAACAAATAGGCCAGTTGATGCTTTTGTTGCAATGATTTCAATAGCGTCAATATTTGCGCCTGCACCGTTTTGTCGAGTGATGATGTTGGTTCATCAAGTATGATCAGCGAGGGTTTAAGAATTAATGCCCTGGCAATCGCAATACGTTGCCGCTGACCACCAGAGAACTCCGCCGGATAACGGTGGCGTGTTTCAGGATCTAATCCCACTTCATGCATCACGGCTATCACTTGTTGTTCGCGTTGTGCGGCAGAAAGCGTCGGCTGGTGAACCCGTAAGCCTTCCTCAATAATCTGCAAAACGTTGAGTCGTGGGTTGAGCGAGGAGTTTGGATCCTGAAATACCACCTGAATGCGATGACGAATAGGTAACAGCTGGCGGCGATTTAAATTTTGCAGTGGCTGACCGTCAAAGATGATGCTGCCCTGAGAATTAATCAGTCGCAGCAGCGCCAGTCCCGTCGTACTTTTCCCGGAACCGGACTCGCCCACTAAACCCAGTGTTTCACCCGCTCGTAGCGTAAAACTGATGTTTTTCACCACCACATTATGATCCACAATGCGCTTCAAAATCCCTTTGCGAATGGGGAAGGCAACCTGAAGCTGTTCAACATCCAGCAACGTTGAGGCAGGTTCTGGCAACGGCACTGGATCGCCTGACGGTTCACTGTTGAGTAGCTTTTGTGTGTAAGGATGAGTGGGTGAGGCAAATAGCGTAGCGGCGTAATTTTGCTCGACACAGCGACCGTTTTGCATTACCGCCACGCGGTGGGCCAGTTTTCTGACAATGCTGAGGTTATGAGTAATAAACAGCATGCCCATATTCAGCTCGCCTTGCAGTTCGCGCAACAGCTGTAAAATCTGCGCCTGGACAGAGACGTCCAGTGCGGTGGTCGGTTCATCGGCAATTAATAATTCCGGTCGCGTTAACAGCGCCATCGCAATCATCACCCGCTGGCGTTCGCCGCCGGAGAGCTGATGCGGATAATCTGTCAGCCGTTTTGCCGCCTGGCGGATACCAACGCGATCAAGGCAGTTAAGAATTTCGCCTCGAGCCGCTTCCCGACGCATCCCGCGGTGGAGTGAAAGCACTTCATAAAGCTGTTTTTCCAGGGTATGCAATGGATTTAACGACACCATCGGCTCTTGAAAAATCATGGCGATCTTATTACCGCGTACACCGCGCAACGTTTGATCGCTGGCATGAAGCAGCGATTCGCCATGAAAACGAATATCGCCGGAGAGATATTCAACCGGCGGGGAAGGGAGCAGGCGTAAAATTGACAGCGCGGTAACGCTTTTGCCTGAACCTGACTCACCCACCAGCGCCAGCGTTTCGCCAGCCTCAATCTGTAGTGAAACATCATTGACTACTGTACGTACGGTTTGCTGATGGCGAAAACCCACCGACAAATTTTCAATCGCTAACAGAGTTTGCGTCATGCTACACCGCCTTATTAGGATCAAATGCGTCGCGGACGGCTTCACCAATAAAGATCAGCAAAGACAACAATATCGCCACCGACAAGAAGGCGGTGATCCCAAGCCACGGGGCCTGAAGGTTATTTTTCCCTTGTAACAGCAGTTCACCGAGTGACGGTGAACCGAGCGGCAGACCGAAGCCGAGGAAATCGAGTGAGGTCAGGGTGGTTATCGAACTACATAAAATAAACGGTAAAAAGGTGAGGGTCGCGACCATGGCATTAGGCAACATATGACGCAGGATGATACTGCGATCGCTGACGCCAAGCGCCTGTGCCGCACGAATGTAGTCGAAATTACGAGTACGTAAAAACTCCGCCCGCACCACGCCGACCAGACTCATCCAGCCAAACAAGACAGTAATTGCCAGCAGCCACCAGAAGTTAGGCTGTACGACGCTGGAAAGTAAAATAATCAAAAACAGCGTCGGCATCCCCGACCATACTTCAATAAAGCGTTGTCCCCAGAGATCGACTTTACCGCCGTAATAGCCTTGTAGCGCCCCCGCCAGCACGCCCATCACGCTGGAACAGAGAGTCAGCATCAGGCCAAACAGAACCGAGATCCGCGTGCCATAGAGAATGCGTGCCAGCACATCGCCGCCGTTGGCATCCGTTCCCAGCCAGTTTTGCCGGGAGGGTGGAGAAGGGAAGGGCTTATCGGTAGCAAAGTTGATACTGGTAGCACCAAAGCGAATCGGTGCCCACAGTACCCAGCCGTTATTTTCCAGCCGTTGTTTCAGCCACGGGTCCTGATAATCAGCCTGACTTGCCAGCGGGCCGCCAAAATCGCTTTCGCTGTAGTTTTTCAATAACGGGAAATACCAACTGCCGTCATAACGCACCAGCAACGGTTTATCGTTGGCGATAAGTTCAGAACACAAACTCAAACCAAACAAGACGAGGAAAATCCATAACGACCAGTAGCCGCGACGGTTATGACGAAAACGCGCCCAACGGGCCTGATTGACGGGGCTGAGTCGCGACATTAACGTCCCTCAAAATCAATACGCGGATCAACCAGCGTATAGCTGATATCACTGACAATATTCAGCAGCAGGCCAATCAGGGTGAAAATATACAAGGTACCAAACATTACAGGATAATCGCGCGAGACGGTCGCTTCGTAGCCCAGTAAGCCCAGACCATTGAGTGAAAACATCACCTCAATCAGCAGCGAGCCGGTAAAAAACATGCTGATAAACGTCGCCGGAAAACCGGCAATCACCAGCAGCATGGCGTTGCGGAACACATGTTTCCAGAGAATATTTTTTTCACTTACCCCTTTCGCACGCGCGGTCACCACGTATTGCTTGCGCACTTCATCAAGGAATGAGTTTTTTGTCAGCATGGTCAGCGCCGCAAAGCCACCAATCACTGTCGCCAGCACCGGCAGCGTGATATGCCACAGATAATCGGTGATTTTCTGATACCACGGCAGCGAATCAAAGTTAGCGGAAACCAGGCCGCGTAGAGGGAACAGGTCGAAATAGCTGCCGCCCGCGAAGAAGACAATCAGCAGGATGGCAAACAAAAAGGCCGGAATGGCGTAGCCGATGATGATAAATGCGCTACTCCAGACGTCAAAGCGGCTCCCATTATAAACAGCTTTGCGAATGCCTAACGGAATCGACACCAGATAGATAATCAGCGTGCTCCACAATCCGAGGGTGATGGAAACCGGCAGACTGTCTTTAATCAGCGTCAGCACCGAGGCGCTGCGAAACAGGCTATCGCCAAAATCAAAGCGGATGTAGTCCCAGAGCATTTTGAAGTAACGTTCGTGGATCGGCTTATCAAAACCGTAGCGATGAGTGATCTCAGCGATCACTTCTGGATCTAATCCGCGTCCGCCACGGTAATTACTGTCGCTGATATTGCCGACACCCGTTTGCGCATGGCTGGCACGAACACCTTCACCGCCTGCGCCGGGTAATACTCCGGCATTACCAAACTCAATGGCGGCGATGGCCTGGTCGACCGGACCGCCAGGCGCAATTTGCACGATGAAAAAGTTGATGGTGATAATCGCCCATAATGTTGGGATCACCAGCAACAGACGGCGAATCAGGTAAGCGCCCATCTACTCTCCCTGTTTGCTGGCGGACGGCAGTTTGGCCGCTTTATTGACGTCATACCACCAGGTATCGATACCGAGGCTATAGATGGGGCGCACGGCCGGCTGGGAGAATTTATCCCACCAGGCGAGACGGTCTTCCGCCATGTACCACATTGGCAGCATGTAATAATTCCACGTTAATACGCGATCCAGTGCTCGCCCCAACGGCAGTAATTTTTCTTTATTTCCCTGCGCGGCAATAATTTGGTTGATCAGCGAGTCGATAACCGGGCTTTGCACGCCGGGGGCATTATAAGTGGAATTGATATATTCCGATGACCAGGAAATCTGTAAATCGGAACTGGGCCACGGCATCGCCCGCCATACGCGCGGCATCATGTCATAGTCGCGACTGCGCATGCGGTTAGTGATTTGCGAGTTATCCACCTTGCGAATGTCCATGTTGATACCCAGCCGTTGCAGGCTGTGCTGGAACGGCAATACCCACTGACTATTGCTGCTTGCGGGAAGCAATAATTCAAAGCTGAGTGGCTGACCCGTTGTGGCATTAACGCGTTGCTGACCCTTCAGCACCCAGCCCGCTTCGTTGAGAAGTTTGTCGGCTTTTAACAGGTTGTCACGATCGTAGCCATCGCCTTTGGATACCGGCGGCTGGTAGATTTGTGTGAAGACTTCTGACGGTAGATCTTTTTTCATTGGTGCCAGAAGCACCAGCTCCGCGGCGTCGGGGTAATTTCTGGCCGCGTATTCGGTATTCTGAAAATAACTGTTCGTGCGACTCCAGGCATTGTAAAACAACGCCTTGTTCATCCATTCAAAGTCAAAGGCGAGAGTGATAGCTTCCCGGACCCGGCGATCGCTGAATACCGGACGTTGGATATTAAACGCCAGCCAACGCGTATCCTGGGCTGATTCGTTCTTTTGCTCATCTTTGATGATGTATTTTTTATCGAAATTTTTACCGGTATAACGCGTGGCCCAGTTTTTGGCGTCGTTTTCCATACGCAAATCAAAGGCACCTGCTTTAAACGCTTCAAAGGCGACATTATCATCGAGGTAATAATCGTAGCGAATGGTGTCGAAATTCCAGCGTCCACGGTTTACCGGTAAGTTTGCTGCCCAGTAATCTTTCACACGGGAATAGACAATATTTTGCCCCATTTTCCAGGACGTAACGCGGTACGGACCACTGGCAAGCGGAGGCGTGGCGAGCGGGTCGCTAAGTTTGTGATCCTTCCAGTACTTTTCTGGAAATACCGGCAGCGAAAACAGACTCAGCATATCTTCTTTGCCGGGTTTAGCTAACTCAATGCGCACGGTTAACGGTGCAATGGCTTTGACGGTGGTGCCTTTGTAGACCAGACGAAATTGCGGCACGCCTTCGGTCATAAATTTTTGAAAAGTAAACTCTACATCGCGGGCAGTAATGGGCGAACCATCATGAAAACGGGCGCGCGGATTAATAGCGACCTCCACCCAGGAATAATCGTCAGCATAGCGTGCACTTTCAGCAATCAGCGGGTAATAACTGCCTGGTTCGTCATCGGAAGTCGTAAATAGCGTGTCGTACAACTGCTCGGTGCGTGCGCCCGGGTTGCCGCGCAGTGCATAGCGGTTGAAATTATCGAAGGTGCCGAGGGCTGACAACGTTATCTGCCCACCTTTTGGCGCGGCGGGGTTCACATAATCAAAATGGTTGAAATTAAATGCGTACCGGGGTTCGCCCAGCACGGCAAAGGCATAGCTTTCCTTGATAGCCTGCGCCTGCGCACCGAAGGTGAACAGGGCGATAAACAGCAGCAGTATGCGCACAATCATCTGCAACGGATTTCCTTTTACTCATCATTAGCCGCAATCCGGCATGCTTTCACTATGAATAATAAGGGACGTAAGCACACCTTACCACTGCGGCGTATACGGTTTCTTCAGCCAGCGAACAAAATCGTCCAGCGGTAACGGGCGACTAATCCAGTAGCCTTGCATGAAATTAACGCCGCGTTCGCTTAGCCATCGCGCCTGTTCCGGCGTTTCGACCCCTTCAGCAACCGTCAGCATATTGAGGCGTTTCGCCAGCGTCAGCACCGCGTCAAGTACGGGTGAAGTGATCGTTTCCGTACCGATGGCGTTGATAAATCCACGGTCAATTTTCAGATAATCGAGCGTAAAACGCTCAAGATAGATAAGCGCGCTGTGCCCGGTGCCGAAGTCATCAATAGCAATTTCTACGCCGACCGAGTGCAGCCAGGCGAAGAGTTGTGTGGCTTCTTGCTCTTTCAACATATCGCGCTCGGTAATTTCCAGCACAATCTGGAAATGGTGTGCGGGCAGGGAAGTGAGCAGTTTCTGGATATCTGCTTTAAAGCTTTCGCTGTGCAGATGGTCCGGCGCAATGTTAATACCAAATTTGACGCCTACCGGCAGCACTTTTTCTAATTCTGCGGCATCGCGGGCAATTAACTCAAACAGGTGCTGAGTCAGCGGCACAATCATCTTTTGCGATTCGGCAAAGTTAATGAAGGCATCCGGGGGAATTTCTCCCGCGACAGGATGCCGCCAGCGTAGCAGTACTTCCAGGCCCGTTACTCGCAAAGCTTGTGTATCCACCACCGGTTGATACGCCACGTAAAATTGTTCGCGCTTGATGGCGGTCATGATTTCTCTGCCGGGGCGCATACGTACGCTCATCAGGTAATAGCAGAGCAGGCCAACGACAGTTCCACTCATGCCGCCCAGTAAAAATGCGTACCACACATCGTTCCATGTCCAGTCATCTGCATAAAGCCGAACGGTCAGAGGAATGCCCGCAATTTTAGTTTCACGGACTGGCATGTCGGTTAATTCGTTAACGTTCATCAAACGTGAAGAAAAGGTAGATAGCGCAGTATTGCCAATAATGAGGGCGACGCCATCGTAATCTTCCTGCCGTGAACTATAAAAGAGTGAAGGCGTCAGGTTGAGATTCAGAGCGGCAAAGACGCCGCTATTTTTCAGCAAAGGGTTGCGATACCAGATGACGATTGCGGGTTTGTTCGGCACCATCGGCGTGCCGGGTAAGATCGCCATATCGACGTTTTTATTAATGTCGAGCGCCGGAATCAATTCATTGAGTGGAATGTCCATCTCACCGGTCGCAGATGAACAGAATGTTTTTTTATCTTTCACCAGCACAAACGTTCGGACATTCATGCTAAACGCTGCGCGGGCGGTCAGTTCGGGGTTAGCTTGCTGGCAGGTATCTAAGGTCAGCGGCTGGAGCCGGTCAGTAGTGGATTTCAGGTCGGCAAAATAGGTATCGAGATACTTTTGTACGTCGGTAATCAGTGTGTCGTATTTGACTTCGTGCTTATGCCAGGCCACTAAAAACTGAAGGCAACTCACCAGTATCGCAATCATTACGCCTGCAACAATGCAGGTAAGCAGGAGCTTACGTCCAAAATTGGGAGCGCGTATGAACATGATTCCGTTAATTTCCTGAAATTACGACAACATTTAAAAGATAACAATGACCGGACTATAGCCTGGATCAAGACGCGGAAACATCATTTTCTCTGATGAATGAAAACAAAAAAGCACTGCCTAAGCAGTGCTTTCAGTTAACTCGTCAGGATAGCCAAGGGATTGCATCCAAACGGTTTATTAGCTGCGGCTGAGAACCCGGCGTGCTTCGTTGTAACGCTTCTTCCAGTACGGTTCATTCATGCTGGAAATAATAACACCACTGCTGGTGGAAGCATGGACAAACTGATTGTTGCCGATATAAATACCGACATGGCGTCCCGTTGAACCGGCACGGAACAGAACTAAATCACCCGTACGCAAATTACTGCGGGAAACAGATTTACCCATTTCCTGCTGTTCGTAAGTCGAACGCGGAAGTTCTAAGCCAAATTGCTCACGGAATGTACGCTGTACGAAACCAGAACAATCGATACCTTTTTTAGTGCTGCCGCCCAGACGATAACGTACGCCTTTCCAGTCAGCATACTGATCCATAATTCGCGATTTTACGTCGACATTACGAACCAGGTTTTCAAATTCATCCTGAGAAGCTTGCAGTGATGATGTTTCACTACCCACTGCACGTGTCTCAGGATGCATATTCTTTGCGGTGTTATTTGCACTACATGCAGAAAGCAGAACCGCTACTGCAATCGCGGGAATCCCGCGCAAGATATATCTCAAAATCGGTTGAGATTTGACCATGTTGTTTGTTTTCCCTTGAAGTCCTTAACGACAAATATCGTTATAAAAAAATGCCAAGCGACACGAGACTAATTACCTGGGCATGTTGAAACAATTCCTTAAGGCCAAATCTGTGGACTAACGCACAAAATTATATGCTGTGAGGATAATCTACCGCCGAGGCAAAACGAGTTCGAGATTACCCGATTGATGCGGTCTTGGCGAGCGGTTTTGCATGATTTTTTATAAGAAAAAGTGATACAGAAAGTTAATAAGCGGGATTGGTCAATTAAAGTACGATTGAGTGAAACGCATGCAATCCATTCATTTACTTAGAGAATGATTTTTGCGCGCGATGGATGAAAGCACGGTGCGCATCATCAGGATTATCCTCACTATAAAAATAAGCCTGATGATGTTAATTACTGTGAGTTATTTGTTTTGGAAATGTTTGTTTTTTCCCGGTAGTGATTTGTCAAAAAAGGTGATTAATCGATCACTTAATGGCGTCAGCAACACCCAGGGCAAACCGATCAATATCACGGTCATCGAACCGACAATGATGTCAGTAAACCAGTGTGCGCCAATCATTACTCTGGGAAATGCAAAAACCACAAAAATAATAAGGGCGATAAGGCCTGCAACTTTGCCGAAATAACGCCACATGAATGCCGAAAAAATAAGCAGCATCATGCCGTGATCGCCGGGAAAGCTATCTCGTGAGGCATCTTTCGTGGGAACAGAGAGCAGTTCGCTGACGCGGTTAATATCGGTAAAAGTCAATGTTGGGCTGGCCCGTTTTACAGGAATTAATGCCTGACCCAGCTGGTTTAATACCACTGCAGTTAATAGCATGACCAGACCCATAATCACGATACGTCGTCTGCCAGGGGCGTTTTCTTTCAGCCAGAAACCCAGCATCAACATTCCCATCGCCAGCAGAGAACAACCGTCGAAAGCGCGATTGTTGGTCAATGCACCCAGCCACAAAAAGGCCTTACTTTCGACCAGTTTCTGATTAAAGAAATAAAAAATATCCGCATCAATCGGCAACCAGAATCCATGATTAACGGGAATATACCAGGAAAGAAACAGCGCGAGGCCGACAATATTCAACAACACTATTTGCGGCAAATTTTTAATCATATTTTCTCTAATTATCTTACTGAAAAACGCAGGCAACCTTACGCGGTAGTCGCTAAACGAAGCTTCAACAGCGCGCTCTGTAAGGCATTCCAGTCAGCTTCGCTGCTGGAAATCAGCTCAATACGGCTGTCCGGTGGCGCAACGTTTTGCGTTTCAATGTGCAGGTCATCGCCCTGACGGTTGATTCGTACCAGCCCTTCGGGAATACGCAGCACGCCTTTGACGCGTTCCACCGGTGCAAGTCGCGCCCATTCCAGAATGCCAATGGTGTCGAATACCGTATCAGCGTCGAATATCCAGCCGCAGGCCTGATATCCTTGCCCGCTGTTCAGACTGCGACGCCAGCGTTGATGCTCTGGCAGGCTTAACGCTGCTAACCCTTTTTTCACGACATGCTGATGAGAATGCGCGGCGCTGGCGGGCAACTCGGCTAAATTGCGACGCGGCAAATCCAGAAGATGACCGTCAACTTTCCCATGCTCACTGTGAATTAATTGTCGATCGCCACCATTTTGCTGCCACCAACGCTGTAGCGCTTGCTCACTTTCGGGCGTCGCACGGTCGGATTTATTGGCGACAATGATGTCTGCGGCAGCCAGCTGGTCACGGAAGTTTTCATTGCTGGCGCTTTTTTCGTCCAGCAGCAGGCGTGGATCGAGAATGCACAAGGTGGCGCGCAGATCTATCCACGGTTCATAGACTGGTGCGGTTAACAGATCGAGGATCTGTTTCGGATGGCCCAGCCCGGTCGGCTCTATCAACAAGCGGTCTGGTTTTCCCTGACGCAGTAAGGTATTCAACCCTACCTGCATGGGTAAACCATTAACGCAGCACATGCAGCCGCCGGGGATCTCTTTCAGCAATGCGCCGCTATCGGCGAGCAAAGCACCATCAATTCCGACTTCCCCAAATTCATTAACCAGTACCGCCCATTTTTCGTTGGGATCTTTATGGGCTAACAGATGAAGAATCGACGTGGTTTTCCCGCTGCCGAGAAAACCGGTGATGAGGTTGGTCCTGGTCACAACGGCTCCGCAATACTCTGGTAAGTTAACTGAGCGTTAATCCTGGCTAAAAAAGGCAGAAAAGAGAAGGGGAGAGCGGACGAAGGTGAGCTTCATCCGCTTTAACCGCAGAAATCGTTAAATTTTGAGGGTGTTTAATAGCGCCTGATGTGCGCCGAATTGTACGATTTGTTGCCAGGCTTGTTCGATGGCCTGCACAAAATGCGGGTTATCTGGCAGATCATCACCGAAAACTTCACGCAGGGAAAGCAGGGCGGTTACGCGTTGTTCACTGCTGCTGCCCGCAACAAGTTCGCGAATTTTATCGCTAAGCGGATCGCGAACATCAATGGCATTTCCGGCATCATCAACGCCGCTGACGTAACGCATCCAGCCTGCAACGCCTAATGCCAGCAACGACCAGTCCGTTTCGCGCCCCTGATGTATGCGAATACCTGCCAGCATGCGTTGCGGTAATTTCTGGCTGCCATCCATCGCGATTTGCCAGGTCTTATGTTTCAGCGCCGGATTAGCAAAACGTGCAATTAACTTATCCGCATATTGTGTTAAATCGACATCTTTAATTTGCAGTGTCGGCGCTTGCTCATCCAGCATTAATGTTCTGGCGGCATGGCGAAATGCGCGATCCTGCATGCAATCACTGATATGGGCGAATCCTGAGAGGTAACCCAGATAAGCGAGAAAAGAGTGGCTGCCATTAAGCATCCGCAGTTTCATCTCTTCCCATGGCAGGACATCATTCACCATTTGTACACCTGCGACTTCCCAGGCAGGACGCCCAGCGACGAAGTTATCTTCCACCACCCACTGGATAAACGGTTCGCAGCTAATCGCGCAGGGATCATTCACCCCCAGATGCTGGCTGATTTCCACCAGTGATTCGTCGGTTGCAGCCGGAACAATGCGGTCGACCATGGTTCCCGGAAAACTGACGTGCTCTTTTATCCACCCGGCGAGTTCTGGCGAACGTTTTTCTGCCATTCCCAGCACCGCGTTTTTCACCACATGACCATTGTCGGGAATATTGTCGCAGGAGAGCACGGTAAACGGTGTAAGGCCGCGCTCACGGCGGCGTTTCAGTGCTTCGACGAGAATACCCGGTGCGGAGTGAGGTTCTTCAGGGGTTTGTAGATCGTGAATAATCCGCGGATTACTGGTGTCGAGTGCACCGGTGGCCGGGTCAATACAATAGCCTTTTTCGGTAATCGTCAGGGAAACAATTGCCACCTGTGGCTCGCAAAATTTCTCAATAATTGCCGCTAAGGAATCCAGTTTTGCATTAAGGCATTCGTGAACGGCACCGACAATTATCACCTGATTGCCGTCCGCACCTTTCTCCAGCACGGTATATAAATGGTTCTGTGCGCGGAGCTGGCTCATCAGTTGATCACCGCTGAACAAGCTGATTTCACAGATCCCCCAGTCGCCGCCCTGGGCATTCAGCACACGATCGGTCAGTAACGCCTGATGAGCGCGGTGAAAGGCGCCAAAGCCAAAATGAACGATACGTGATTGCAACTGCTGGCGATCGTAGCGTGGAGCGTGTACATGATGCGGGAGCGTAACGGAGGCAATTGTCTTCATAGGAGTCACGTCTTAGTAACGATAAATTAACAATGACAGTGTAAAGTTATATGACAGCAATTGAAATTGGTCTGGATTGTTAATGTGATGAAGTGTGAGGGCGATCAATCAACGAGTGAATATTGCGGGCGTAAGGTGTTCAGGAAGCGCAAAATAGAAGATTGGTATAATAAATTAAAAAAGGGACAGCCTGAGCTATCCCTTTTCTGCATGCGGCTGAAGTTAGTCAGCACGCCCCATATAACGGCGTTCTTCGATATGGATACGAATTTTTTCGCCTGGGCTTAAGTATTCTGGTACCTGAATCACCAGACCAGTGCTCAATGTCGCCGGTTTGTTACGGGCGCTGGCAGATGCCCCTTTGATGCCTGGTGCAGTTTCAACGATTTCCAGATCAACGGTCTGCGGCAGCTCAAGCGCCAGCAGTTGACCGTCCCAGGTCAGCACCTGCATGTCCGGCATGCCGCCCTCTGGCATAAACAGCAACTCTTCTTCAATCTGATCTTTGGTGAAGGTATACGGGGTATAGTCTTCTTTATCCATAAAGACATATTCGTTGCCATCGACATAGGAGAAGTCAACGTAACGGCGGGTCAGCGTCACGGTGTCAACGATATCATCACCTTTGAAACGCTCTTCTACTTTCAGCCCGGTACGGACATCAGAAAAACGCATTTTGTACAGCGTAGCGGCACCGCGGGCAGTGGGCGACTGAATATCAATATCCTTAACCAGCAGCAGTTTGCCGTTGTAATTCAGTACCATACCTTTTTTAATTTCGTTCGCTCTTGGCATCGAAAAATTCCTGTAGTCGAAAATGTCAAAAATATCGCGACAAAGTACTCGCGACGGGCCTTTCGGGCAAGTGGTATTCGCACTTTTGCTGGTGCAAAAAAGGTGGTACTGTGCGCGCTCATCAATCCGGTGGTTAACCTTAAGAGAACAACGTATGGAATGCCGTCCGGGTTGCGGGGCGTGTTGCACTGCCCCTTCAATTTCCAGCCCTATTCCCGGTATGCCAGATGGCAAGCCCGCCAATACGCCCTGCATTCAGCTTGATGAACAGCAACGCTGTAAAATTTTCACCTCGCCACTGCGACCGAAAGTCTGTGCAGGCTTACAAGCCAGCGCTGAAATGTGCGGTAACTCGCGTCAGCAGGCCATGACCTGGCTTATCGATCTGGAAATGCTGACCGCGCCTTAAACATCTTTAATCCGCAGTAAGCAAAACAGAGTGGCGATAATCATCACCATCGCAAACCAGAACACAGCGTGATAATTCCAGATCTCGGCGACGATGCCCGCCACTGATCCTGCGATGATCCAGCCCACGCGCGACGTGTTGGTATAGAGCGTGGTGGCTGAACCCGCCTGACCGGGCATCAGATCCTGAAAATAGAGCATCCCGATGCCGCCCAGAATGCCAATAAAAATAGCATTTAGCAGCTGCAAGCCCAACAGAATGACAGGTGAATGCGCCATCAGCATTCCTGCGTAAAAACAGACGCCACCCACGGCAGCAACGCGCATTAAGAAACGCTTACCCAGACGTTTGGCGAAATATCCGGCAATAAACATCGTCGGGATTTCCAGCCCGGCGGCGGTCCCCATCATCACACCGGCCAGTTTCTCGGGAAGATGCAGTTCGTTGATAATAAATAGCGGCATGTTGATGATGTACAGGCTGTTCGAGCCCCACATCAATGTACAAATGACAAACAGCAGCAGCGTATCGCGACGGTTACGGCGCGGCGCTTCAATCGTGCCGGTCGCCAGCGGAAGCTCTTTTTGCATCGACGGTAAAAACAGCCACACCATCACGCCGCAAACAATAAACGCTACCGCTGCGCTCAGATACATTACCGTAAAGCTGAAACCCATCGCTAAGGCATAAGCCAGCGGTGGGCCAATGACCCATGCCAGTGAAACCTGAGCGCGTAAAAAAGAGCTGAACATCACCGCCTCACGTCCGGTTTTGTCGGCATGTTCACGGGCAAGGGCAAACATTTGCGGGTTAGCGGTCGAGCCAAAGCTGCTAAGAAAGACGCCAACGAATAGCAAAACAAAGTAGTTGCGATTCCAGGCAAAAAGGGTGCAGGCCAGCACGCCTAACAGGCAGCAAAAGACAATCAGCGATTTGCGATCGCCGCGCTTATCAGAGCGCCCGGCGAGAAACTGACTTACCAGAATCCCAATGACAGCGCTGCCGGTAAAGAAGAATCCCACCATCGCCGGACGGGCATGTACTTCATCGGTAAGAAAAATACTGAGTGTCGGGGTTTGCAGAGCGCCCGCAATACCGGTGAGAAAGGCAACGATTAAAAACGCCGTCGAGGTCAGGTCAAACGATTTCGCGCTGGAGACTGCGGGGGAGTTATGCATGCTGGTCGATCACTGGAAGAGGAAGACGCGGAGTTTACGCTGCTTGTCAGAAAATAAACAGACAGCGAAATCAAAAGCGCCACGAATAATCAAAATGCCATTTCACTGTTGCTGATTGGCTGCTGACGCTGCTGAAATGAAATTGCTGATAACGGATTTTCCCATCAGCAATTAGGAAAAATGGCAAAAAATTGTGCAGCACATCAAACTTTTGCTCATAACTTTACGGCTTTCCTTGCGTGCTGAAACAGAAGTATTATGCTTTCTTGAAACGTTTCAGCGCGATCTTGTCTTTAACCCTAAGCCAGGTTGGCGCTTTTTTTCTCATAGAGGCTGAATCGTTTCAATTCAGCAAGAGAGGAGAACTATGTTCCAGTTATCCGTACAGGACATCCATCCGGGCGAAAAGGCCGGAGACAAAGAAGAGGCGATTCGCCAGGTCGCTGCGGCGCTGGTGCATGCCGGTAATGTAGCAGAAGGCTACGTCAACGGCATGCTGGCGCGCGAGCAGCAAACCTCAACGTTCCTCGGCAATGGTATTGCTATTCCACACGGCACCACCGACACCCGCGATCAGGTGCTGAAAACGGGCGTTCAGGTATTTCAGTTCCCGGAAGGCGTCACCTGGGGTGACGGTCAGGTAGCGTACGTGGCGATCGGTATTGCTGCCAGCTCGGATGAACATCTGGGCCTGCTACGCCAGCTGACCCACGTACTGAGCGATGATTCCGTTGCTGAACAACTGAAGTCAGCAACAACAGCAGAAGAACTTCGCGCATTGCTGATGGGCGAAAAGCAGAGTGAGCAGCTGAAGCTCGACAACGAAATGCTGACGCTGGATATCGTCGCCAGCGATCTGCTGACTCTTCAGGCGCTGAACGCTGCGCGTCTGAAAGAGGCGGGGGCAGTTGACGCCACTTTCGTCACCAAAGCCATCAATGAACAACCGCTGAACCTCGGACAGGGTATCTGGCTGAGCGATAGCGCCGAAGGCAATCTGCGTAGCGCGATTGCGGTAAGCCGTGCGGCAAATGCTTTTGATGTGGACGGCGAAACGGCAGCCATGCTGGTGAGTGTGGCGATGAATGACGATCAGCCCCTCGCGGTTCTTAAGCGTCTCGCTGATTTGTTGCTCGACAATAAAGCTGACCGCTTGCTGAAAGCGGATGCGGCAACGTTGCTGGCGCTGCTGACCAGCGATGATGCGCCGACCGACGACGTGTTAAGCGCGGAGTTTGTGGTGCGCAATGAACACGGCCTGCATGCTCGTCCAGGTACCATGCTGGTCAATACCATTAAACAATTTAACAGTGATATTACCGTGACAAACCTTGATGGCACCGGCAAACCGGCAAACGGACGTAGTCTGATGAAAGTTGTGGCACTTGGCGTTAAGAAAGGTCATCGCCTACGCTTTACCGCCCAGGGTGCAGATGCTGAACAGGCGCTGAAAGCAATCGGCGACGCTATCGCTGCTGGTCTTGGGGAGGGCGCATAATGAGCAGACGTGTTGCTACTATCACCCTTAATCCGGCTTATGACCTTGTTGGTTTCTGCCCGGAAATTGAACGCGGCGAAGTGAACCTGGTGAAAACCACCGGTCTGCATGCGGCGGGTAAAGGCATCAACGTGGCCAAAGTATTAAAAGACCTGGGAATTGATGTCACCGTTGGCGGCTTCCTCGGTAAAGACAATCAGGATGGTTTTCAGCAACTGTTCAGCGAGCTGGGCATTGCCAACCGTTTCCAGGTTGTACAGGGGCGCACTCGAATTAACGTTAAGCTGACGGAAAAAGACGGCGAAGTGACCGACTTCAACTTCTCGGGTTTTGAAGTCACCCCCGCCGACTGGGAACGCTTTGTGACTGATTCTCTGAGCTGGCTCGGTCAGTTCGATATGGTCTGTGTCAGCGGAAGCTTACCGTCAGGCGTCAGCCCGGAAGCGTTCACCGACTGGATGACTCGCCTGCGTAGTCAGTGTCCTTGCATTATCTTTGATAGTAGCCGTGAAGCGTTAGTAGCAGGTTTGAAAGCGGCACCGTGGCTGGTGAAACCTAACCGCCGCGAGCTGGAAATCTGGGCAGGCCGTAAACTGCCTGAAATGAAAGATGTGATTGAAGCTGCGCATGCGCTGCGTGAACAAGGTATCGCGCATGTTGTTATTTCACTGGGTGCCGAAGGCGCGCTTTGGGTTAATGCCTCCGGCGAATGGATCGCCAAACCACCGTCAGTCGATGTCGTAAGCACCGTTGGCGCAGGGGATTCTATGGTTGGTGGCCTGATTTATGGCTTGCTGATGCGTGAATCCAGTGAACACACACTGCGTCTGGCGACAGCTGTTGCAGCCCTGGCGGTAAGTCAAAGCAATGTGGGTATTACCGATCGTCCGCAGTTGGCCGCAATGATGGCGCGCGTCGACTTACAACCTTTTAACTGACAGCAGGAGAGGCATAATGAAAACGCTGCTGATTATTGACGCTAATCTCGGTCAGGCACGCGCCTATATGGCGAAGACCCTGCTGGGCGCGGCGGCGCGAAAAGCAAAACTGGAAATCATCGACAATCCGAACGACGCTGAAATGGCGATTGTTCTCGGTGATTCCATCCCGAATGACAGCGCGCTGAACGGTAAAAATGTCTGGCTGGGTGATATTTCCCGGGCAGTTGCGCACCCTGAGCTGTTCCTGAGTGAAGCCAAAGGCCATGCGAAACCTTACACTGCGCCGGTCACTGCGACAGCACCGGTTGCCGCCAGCGGTCCGAAACGCGTAGTTGCGGTGACTGCTTGCCCGACTGGCGTAGCACACACCTTTATGGCGGCTGAAGCCATTGAAACCGAAGCGAAAAAACGTGGCTGGTGGGTGAAAGTTGAAACCCGTGGTTCTGTTGGCGCGGGTAATGCAATCACTCCCGAGGAAGTAGCCGCAGCGGATCTGGTGATTGTGGCGGCAGATATCGAAGTGGATCTGGCGAAATTTGCTGGTAAACCGATGTATCGTACCTCTACCGGTCTGGCGCTGAAGAAAACCGCGCAGGAACTGGATAAAGCGGTTGCTGAAGCAACGCCGTATGAACCGGCGGGCAAAGCTCAAACGGCGACCACTGAAGGTAAGAAAGAGAGTGCAGGCGCTTATCGTCACTTGCTAACGGGCGTCTCTTACATGCTGCCGATGGTCGTTGCTGGTGGTCTGTGTATCGCGCTTTCTTTTGCTTTTGGTATCGAAGCGTTTAAAGAGCCGGGTACGTTGGCAGCGGCGCTGATGCAGATTGGTGGTGGTTCAGCCTTTGCGCTGATGGTGCCGGTACTGGCAGGTTATATTGCCTTTTCCATTGCCGATCGTCCGGGCCTCACGCCGGGTCTGATTGGCGGTATGCTGGCGGTCAGCACCGGTTCTGGCTTCATTGGCGGTATTATTGCGGGCTTCCTGGCTGGTTACATTGCGAAGTTAATCAGTACGCAACTGAAACTGCCACAGAGTATGGAGGCGCTGAAACCAATCCTGATCATTCCGCTAATTTCCAGTCTGGTGGTCGGTCTGGCGATGATCTACCTGATCGGTAAACCGGTTGCTGGCATTCTCGAAGGGCTGACTCACTGGCTGCAGACCATGGGGACTGCGAATGCGGTTCTGCTGGGGGCGATCCTCGGTGGCATGATGTGTACTGACATGGGCGGTCCGGTAAACAAAGCAGCGTACGCATTCGGTGTGGGTCTGCTGAGTACTCAAACCTATGGCCCGATGGCGGCGATTATGGCGGCAGGTATGGTGCCACCGCTGGCAATGGGTCTGGCAACAATGGTGGCGCGTCGCAAATTCGACAAAGCGCAGCAGGAAGGTGGCAAAGCCGCTCTGGTATTGGGACTGTGCTTCATTTCGGAAGGTGCAATTCCGTTTGCTGCTCGTGATCCGATGCGTGTGCTGCCGTGCTGTATCGTGGGTGGTGCGCTGACTGGCGCAATCTCAATGGCGATTGGTGCGAAACTGATGGCACCACACGGTGGTCTGTTTGTTCTGCTGATCCCTGGCGCTATTACGCCGGTACTGGGTTACCTGGTAGCAATTATTGCCGGTACGCTGGTGGCGGGTTTGGCCTATGCCTTCCTGAAACGTCCGGAAGTGGACGCAGTAGCGAAAGCAGCGTAATAAAAGGTGTGTTACAGGGCAGAAATTTCCTGCCCTGTATCATTGGATGAGCGCAAAGGGAATGACCAGCTTGTGAATGTAATTTTATGAATTTAAATGGTTTTATCTTTCAGTAGAAACTTGAAACGTTCATCAAACACTAAGGTTATTTCCTCAAGGGCAGATTATTTTCTGCCCTTTTTTATTGTTCCTGTTCTGTGCATCCCGTCACAAATTCCTCGCTTTTGTAATTCAGGCATTTAATCGCATTTTGTGAGCCTGCTCAAATCTGCCCATTTAGCCTCTCTGGCGGTAATTTACTTTACGTAAAACATGCATACTATGAGCACATGTTTAAATATGAACACATGTTTAAACCGTCTTTGCAGTATCTATATTCTTGTGGATTGACAGGGTTGGTAATTTTTTACCAGAGGACGTGCTATGCGCGAAAAGGATTATGTCGTAATTATAGGTTCGGCGAATATTGATGTCGCCGGATATTCACATGAATCATTAAATTATGCGGATTCAAATCCAGGTAAAATAAAATTTACGCCTGGTGGAGTAGGGCGCAATATTGCACAAAACCTGGCGTTGCTGGGTAACAAAGCCTGGCTACTGAGCGCAGTAGGCAGTGATTTTTATGGTCAATCGCTGCTAACGCAAACCAATCAATCTGGCGTTTATGTCGATAAATGCCTGATTGTGCCGGGAGAAAATACGTCTAGTTATTTATCATTACTCGATAATACCGGTGAAATGCTGGTTGCTATAAATGACATGAATATTAGCAACGCTATTACAGCTGAATATCTCGCACAGCACCGTGAATTTATTCAGAGGGCAAAGGTCATTGTTGCGGACTGTAATATCAGTGAAGAGGCACTGGCATGGATTCTGGATAATGCCGCCAACGTACCCGTATTTGTCGATCCGGTTTCGGCATGGAAATGTGTCAAAGTGCGCGACCGTCTAAATCAGATCCACACTCTGAAGCCAAACCGCCTTGAAGCGGAAACCCTGAGTGGGATTGCGCTGTCAGGGCGTGACGATGTGGCAAAAGTTGCTGCCTGGTTCCATCAACATGGCCTGAACCGACTGGTATTGAGCATGGGCGGCGACGGCGTTTATTACAGCGATATCAGAGGTGAAAATGGCTGGTCTGCGCCGATCAAAACCAATGTTATTAATGTTACCGGAGCGGGCGATGCCATGATGGCGGGACTTGCTTCGTGTTGGGTAGACGGAATGCCGTTTGCCGAATCTGTTCGTTTCGCACAGGGATGTTCGTCAATGGCGCTCTCCTGTGAATACACCAATAACCCCGATTTATCGATTGCCAACGTTATATCGTTAGTGGAGAACGCAGAATGTCTAAATTAAAAATTTCCCCTGAATTATTACAAATTTCCCCGGAAGTGCAGGAAGCTTTAAAAAACAAAAAACCGGTTGTGGCGCTGGAATCGACCATTATTTCTCACGGGATGCCGTTCCCACAAAATGCCCAGACCGCAATTGAAGTAGAAGAAACTATTCGTAAACAGGGCGCAGTACCTGCCACTATCGCCATTATTGGCGGCGTGATGAAAGTGGGTTTAAGTAAAGAAGAAATTGAATTACTGGGTCGTGAAGGGCATAACGTGACCAAAGTTAGTCGTCGCGATTTACCTTTTGTTGTTGCCGCCGGAAAAAATGGCGCAACCACTGTGGCTTCAACGATGATTATTGCGGCGCTTGCCGGAATTAAAGTATTTGCCACCGGGGGAATTGGTGGTGTGCATCGCGGGGCGGAACATACCTTCGATATTTCTGCCGATTTGCAAGAACTGGCAAATACTAATGTCACCGTTGTTTGTGCCGGGGCGAAATCTATTCTCGATTTAGGATTAACCACTGAGTATTTAGAAACCTTCGGTGTGCCGTTAATTGGCTATCAGACTAAAGCGCTGCCTGCGTTTTTCTGCCGTACCAGCTCGTTTGACGTCAGCATTCGTCTCGACAGCGCCAGTGAAATTGCCCGTGCAATGGCGGTGAAATGGCAAAGCGGGCTGAACGGTGGCCTCGTGGTAGCGAACCCGATCCCGGAACAGTTTGCGATGCCGGAGGAATCTATCAATGCAGCCATAGATCAAGCCGTCGCCGAAGCCGAAGAGCAGGGCGTTATTGGTAAAGAAAGTACACCGTTCCTGCTGGCGCGCGTTGCTGAACTGACCGGCGGTGACAGCCTGAAATCCAATATCCAGCTGGTGTTCAACAACGCCATTCTGGCGAGTGAAATTGCCAAAGAATACCAGCGTCTCGCGGGTTAATTTCTGACGGGCAGAAAGCCGTCGCCCGTACTCATCAAACATACCAAAACCTGGCGCTGACGCCGGGTTTACTGGCATGAAGGGAAAATCATTATGGACATAATGAGAAGTGTTGTGGGGATGGTGGTGTTACTGGCAATAGCATTTCTGTTGTCAGTGAATAAAAAGAGCATCAGTTTGCGTACGGTTGGAGCCGCACTGCTGCTGCAAATCGCTATTGGTGGCATCATGCTCTACTTCCCACCGGGAAAATGGGCAGTAGAACAGGCGGCATTAGGCGTTCATAAAGTGATGTCTTACAGTGATGCCGGTAGCGCCTTCATTTTTGGTTCGCTGGTTGGGCCGAAAATGGATGTCCTGTTTGACGGTGCGGGTTTTATCTTCGCCTTTCGCGTACTTCCGGCGATTATTTTCGTTACTGCGCTCATCAGTCTGCTGTACTACATTGGCGTGATGGGGCTGCTGATTCGCATCCTTGGCAGCATTTTCCAGAAAGCTCTTAACATCAGCAAAATCGAATCTTTTGTCGCAGTCACAACTATTTTCCTCGGGCAAAATGAGATCCCGGCGATCGTTAAACCGTTTATCGATCGCATGAATCGCAACGAGTTGTTTACCGCAATTTGTAGCGGGATGGCGTCCATTGCTGGTTCGATGATGATTGGTTATGCCGGAATGGGCGTACCAATTAACTACCTGTTAGCGGCATCGCTGATGGCGATCCCAGGTGGTATTTTGTTTGCACGTATTCTTAGCCCGGCCACCGAGCCTTCGCAGGTCACATTTGAAAATCTGTCGTTCAGCGAAACGCCGCCAAAAAGCTTTATCGAAGCGGCGGCGAGCGGTGCGATGACCGGGCTGAAAATCGCCGCTGGTGTAGCGACGGTGGTAATGGCGTTTGTCGCAATTATTGCGCTGATCAACGGCATTATCGGCGGAATTGGTGGCTGGTTTGGTTTCGCCAATGCCTCTCTGGAAAGTATTTTTGGCTATGTGCTGGCACCGCTGGCGTGGATCATGGGTGTGGACTGGAGTGATGCCAATCTTGCGGGTAGCCTGATTGGGCAGAAACTGGCGATTAACGAATTCGTCGCTTACCTGAGTTTGGTAATGACTCCAACTTATTGATAGTGTTTTATGTTCAGATAATGCCCGATG
>ERZ772901.307-NODE-307-length-49592-cov-9.082282_pt1 | contig 49592 bp, 36 predicted proteins | sample MGYA00512123_ERZ772901 | MGnify/ENA primary metagenome ERZ772901 (study PRJEB29015, sample SAMEA2737711) | human gut metagenome | biome: human gut; feature: human-associated habitat; material: faeces | place: China | collected 2012 ...
ACATGGGGTTTATTTATTTAGTTGTTTTTTTAATTCTTCTATTTCTTTCTGCATGCTGTTCAGTGCTGCATACATTTCGGGAAGCTTCTTGTAGACGGCCGATGACTTCATGAAGTTCTTGGCATTGATGGCCGGGGTACCCATTATCTTTTCATTGGATTTGATATTGCCGGGAACACCTGCCTGTGCACCGATTCCTACTTTGTCTCCCACTTTGATATGACCGGCCAGACCTACTTGTCCGCCGAACATACACCATTCGCCCACTTTGGTAGAGCCGGCGATTCCCACTTGCGAAGCCATTACGGTGTGGCTTCCTACTTCCACATTATGGGCTATTTGGATAAGGTTATCAAGCTTTACGCCTTTGTGTATCACTGTTGCTCCCATTGTTGCACGGTCTACACATGTATTGGCGCCGATTTCCACATCATCTTCTATGATTGCTATGCCGATTTGAGGAATCTTTTCATATCCTTCGGATGAAGGGGCAAAGCCGAAGCCGTCAGCACCAATCACACAACCGGCGTGCAATATACAGTTATTACCGATACGGCAGTCATGGTATACGGTTGCATGCGGATATAATGTACAGTTATTGCCAACTTTCGCATGGCTGCCTACGGTTGCATGCGGGTGGAGTGAAGTATTGTCACCAATCTCAGCACCATCGGCTACACAAGCGAATGGGGCGATATATACATCTTTTCCTATTTTGGCGGTAGGGGCAATATATGCCAGCGGGTCAATGCCGGTTTTTTTAGGTTTGCTCATTTCATAAAGTGTCAGCAGCTTTGCCAGACTTTCGTATGCATTGTCCACTTTGATAAGGGTCGCTTTAACTTCCTGTTCGGGGACAAAGTCTTTGTTAACCAACACAATGGTAGACTGCGTATCATAAATGTAATGAGTATACTTCGGATTTGAAAGAAATGAAAGTGCACCCGGCATTCCTTCTTCTATTTTAGCAAAAGTATGCACAGTTGCGTTTTCGTCACCAACAATAATTCCCTGGATGTATTCCGCAATTTGTTTAGCTGAGAACTCCATAATACTGTCTAATTCTTTATGTTCTAAATGTTTCAGTTTTGTTACTTGCGTGTTACATGTTAGTGTAAACACATCATTAATTATGCAAATTACGCATTTTTTTTTTATATATCCGTACAATTCGCTAATTATTTAATGTCCGCCTTCTTCATGGCGCAGGTAACATACATAATATTTCTTGACTTTTCGAGAGAGTAGGGAGATATTCAGCATATCCGAAGCTTCGGCAATGTCCTTGGTGCTTCCGTCGTTGTAGATGATTTCAATGCTGTCGTCTTCCTTTTTGTACATGTCATTTTCTATACTGGATATCGATAGAAAATAATTCGCTTCTTTCCTGTTGATATATAACTGATTACATATCCTTGAAAGCAATTCTTCCTTTCTTTCTTTCGAGATGGGGGAAGAGGTGACTTCTACTTTAAAGAGATGACGGTTGATGAGTCCGCGACTCAAAGTAGAGAGTATAATATCACTGTGGCTGCTCCATACTTTCAGTGCAGTCCATATATCGTTGTCGTCTAATTGAATAAAATATTCTAGACAATTAGAATCATTATAAAATTCTTCTTTACCAATGGAATGGTACAGGAAGAACTTCAAAGCCGGGGAAGCAAACAATTCGACTCCTTTTGAGGCTAATTCTTTGGCACGGAGCAGCGTACTGATGAGCATCTTTTCGCTGGCTACGGATGTTTTATGCAGGTAGACTTGCCAATACATCAAGCGGCGTGATGTCAGAAAGTTCTCTATGGAGTAGATTCCTTTTGATTCGACTACCAGATGATCGTCTTTTACGTCCAGCATCTTGATGATACGCGCCGAACCGATATTGCCTTCCGTTACTCCGGTATAAAAACTGTCGCGGCGCAGATAGTCCAACCGGTCCATATCCAGTTGTCCGCTTACCAATTGATGAAGAAACTTCTTGGGGTACTCGTCTTTGAAGATTTGGATAGCAAGATTGAGCTGTCCTTTTAAGTCTTTGTTGATACGCTCCATCAGCATCAGTGAAATTTCTTCATGCGAAACTCCTGTGACCAGTGTGTTCTCCAGAACATGCGAAAAAGGTCCGTGTCCGATATCGTGAAGCAAAATAGCCGCCTGAACAGCTTCCGCTTCGCTGTCAAAAATGAAATTACCTTTGGCTGTAAGATGGCTGATGGCTTCACTCATCAAATAGAAGGCTCCCAGCGAGTGCTGAAACCGGGTGTGTTGCGCTCCCGGATACACAGCAGAAGATAACCCCAGTTGCTTTATGCGTGTAAGGCGTTGCAGCAACGGGTGGCATACAATATTATATAACAACCCCTTCGGGATATTGATAAACCCGAAGACGGGGTCGTTTATGATTTTTCTTTCACTCATTAAAGGATTGCTTTCAACTGTTCTTCCATTTGTGCCTGAACTTTCTTGGCTTCTTGTCCGGCTACGTTTGCGAAGTTTTCAGTTTTATCGGCATAGATAATGGCGCGGCTGGAGTTGACAATCAGTCCGCAAGTGTTGTTCATGCCATATTTGCACACTTCTTCCAATGAACCGCCTTGTGCACCGATACCCGGTACCAGCAGGAAGTGGTTGGGAACAATCTTACGGATATCTTCGAATGCACGTCCTTGGGTGGCACCTACCACATACATCATGTTTTCATCGTTTGCCCAATTCTGTGAGGTGCGCAACACTTTTTCAAACAGGCGTTCTCCGTTGGCATCTTCTGTCAGTTGGAAGTCATGCGAACCTTTATTGCTGGTCAAAGCAAGCAGAATAACCCATTTGCCTTCGTAAGTGAGGAACGGAGTTACGCTGTCTTCGCCCATATAAGGAGCAACAGTGACAGAATCGATGTTCAACTCTTCGAAGAAAGTACGGGCATACATAGCCGAGGTATTACCAATATCGCCACGTTTGGCATCGGCAATGATGAATTGGTCGGGATAGTTTTCCTTGATGTAGTTCACTGTTTTTTCAAAAGCAATCCATCCTTTCACGCCCATGCTTTCATAGAAAGCCAGGTTGGGCTTGTATGCAATACAGTAAGGAGCTGTAGCATCGATAATAGCCTTGTTGAAAGCAAAGATAGGGTCTTCTTCCTTCAACAGGTGTTCGGGGATTTTCTTTATGTCAGTATCCAGTCCTACACAGAGGAATGATTTCTTTTTTTTGATGTTCTCAAATAATTGTTGCTTGTCCATAGTTATACTATTTAGCTTAATATTATTATAATTCACTCTCCTTCAATCGCTCTGCATTTTCGGCCACTATCAGATGGTCGATGCAATCTTGAATATCACCGTCCATAAAAGCAGCCAGATTGTAGATGGTGTAATTGATACGGTGGTCGGTGATACGTCCCTGCGGGTAGTTGTAAGTACGGATTTTGGCCGAACGGTCTCCGGTGGATACCATAGTCTTACGCTTGCTGGCAATATCATCGATATACTTTTGATGTTCCTTGTCGTATATAAAGGTACGCAGGCGCGAAAGGGCGCGTTCTTTGTTCTTTGGCTGGTCGCGGGTTTCGGTACATTCGATAAGGATTTCCTCCACTACTCCTGTATTCGGGTTTTTCCAGTTGTAACGCAGACGCACTCCCGATTCTACCTTGTTGACGTTCTGTCCGCCGGCTCCACCGCTTCGGAAAGTATCCCATTTGATTTCGCCTTCGTTGATTTCCACATCAAATGGTTCGGCTTCCGGCAATACGGCAACAGATGCCGCCGAGGTATGCACACGCCCTTGTGTTTCGGTAGCCGGAACGCGCTGCACACGGTGAACGCCCGATTCGTATTTCAGCGTGCCGTACACTTTGTCGCCGGTCACATAACAGATAATTTCCTTGAATCCTCCGGCAGCACCTTCGTTGGCACTGGAGACTTCCAGTTTCCAACCTTTCGTTTCGCAGTATTTACTGTACATGCGAAACAGGTCGCCGGCAAAGATGGCTGCTTCATCGCCTCCCGTGCCGCCACGTATTTCGAGGATGGCATTACGGTCGTCCTGCGGGTCGGCGGGAACAAGCAGCAGTTTGATTTCCTCTTCCAGTTCGGGAATACGCACTTCGCAGGCATTAGCCTCTTCGCGTGCCATTTCTTTCATTTCGGGGTCGGATTCGGTTGTCATTATCTGCTTTGCCTCTTCCAGTCCGTTCAGACATTGTATATATTCTTTGCGGGCCTTCATAATGTCGCTCATATCCTTGTATTCCTTGGTGAGCTTGACATAACGCTTTTGGTCTGCAATCACATTCGGGTCGGTGATGAGGGTGGAAACTTCCTCAAACCGGGCTACCAGCCCTTCTAATTTTTCAAGTAGGGTATTATTGTCTGCCATATATGTTTATTTGTTCTTGGTTTCAATCCAGGTAAATATGACGGCCATAGCGAGTAGGAGAATGACATATCCTATCCATTGCCATGTCGTGTATTTTTTTACCCATTTCTTGGATTGGAAGTACACGTCTGCAATGATGCCTGCCGTAGCTCCTATAGCCATATAAGTAACGTTTTTTAGAAAAAGATTGTCCAACCATTCGCTCAGACCTATACAGGCTGCTCCCAGAAAGATACATGCCAGCATCAGCAGGCAACCTTTGGGTGGTATTCCTTTTCTTGTTTCTTTGTTTTCGTCCATGGCCTTCTCTTTGCCGGATTTAGTATTTAAACTCCCCAAACTCGGAGCGGATAATCAATTCTTTCTTGTCGCTTTCTTCTACGCGTCCCACAATTTGTGCGTCGATATTGAACGACTTGCTGATAGCGATCACTTCTTCGGCATGCTCCGGTGACAGGTAAACTTCCAGACGGTGGCCCATATTGAATACCTTGTACATTTCTTCCCAATCGGTGCCGCTTTGTTCCTTGATGGTCTTGAACAGCGGGGGAACAGGGAACAGGTTGTCTTTCACTACACGTACTTTGTCTACAAAGTGCAGAATCTTGGTCTGTGCACCGCCTGAGCAATGAACCATACCGTGAATTTCGGGACGAAGTGCATCCAACAGCTTCTTCACTACCGGAGCGTATGTGCGAGTGGGTGATAAAACCAACTTGCCTGCATCCAGCGGACTGTCCTCCACTTTGTCTGTCAGTTTCAGGTTTCCGCTGTAAACTAATTCTTCGGGCACGGCCTTATCATAACTTTCGGGATATTTCTCTGCCAGATATTTAGAGAACACATCGTGGCGGGCGCTGGTCAGTCCGTTGCTTCCCATACCGCCGTTATATTCTTTTTCGTAAGTGGCTTGTCCGTAAGAAGCCAGACCGACAATGACGTCACCCGGACGGATATTGGCGTTGTTGATGACATCGGCGCGCTTCATGCGGCAAGTCACGGTAGAGTCTACGATAATGGTACGGACCAAGTCGCCTACATCGGCAGTCTCGCCGCCGGTGGCATAAACGCCTACTCCCATATCACGAAGCTCGGCAAGCAGTTCGTCCGTTCCGTTGATGATGGCAGAAATGACTTCTCCGGGAACGAGCAGTTTGTTGCGTCCGATGGTGGATGAAACCAAAATGTTGTCGACAGCACCCACACAAAGCAGGTCGTCAATGTTCATAATCAGTGCATCTTGCGCAATGCCTTTCCACACACTCAGGTCGCCTGTCTCTTTCCAATAAAGGTAGGCCAAGGACGATTTTGTGCCTGCACCGTCGGCGTGCATGATGTTGCAATATTCGGGGTCTCCGCCCAGAATATCAGGGATTATCTTACAGAAAGCTTGGGGGAAAATACCTTTGTCAATGTTCTTAATGGCGTTGTGTACATCTTCTTTGGATGCTGACACGCCGCGCTGCATGTATCGTTGATTACTCATGAGTTAAATGTTTTGTTCAATTGAATGCGCAAAAATAGCTATTATTTTGCTTATAGCCTTGAGTTTTACAAAAATAAAAAGAAATCCGGGGGTATGTTTTGCTTCCTGTCTGTATTTATTCCGATGCTTGGCCCCGATATTAGCCGGATTAAGCCTTTTCATCCTTTTGATTAAGTCTTTTGATAGGGCAGATTATTACAGACTTCGGCAATGGACCATACAGTCCGTTGTAATGGACTGTATAGTCTGCCGTAGTAGACTGTACGGTCTGCTGTAGCAGACTGTAATAATCTTCCGTTTGAAAGAGCTTAGCCGACAGTAAAGAGTTGCTTGGTCTTCCCTTTTCTGCGAGAAGCAGGATAGTTGTTTATTTCAGGTATTGCTCTTTAAAGATATTGACGCATAGAATGAAGATGGAAATCAGTAGCGGACCGAATATCACTCCCATGAAACCGAATAGAGACAGTCCGATGACAACTCCGAATATCGTGATGAGAGGATGGGTGTCTGCCATCTTTTTTTGGAGAATAAAGCGGATGAGGTTATCGATATTGGTTACTATTAACCCACAGTAAAGAAGCAAGCCGATGGCATGAGGCCAATCACCCGATATAGCCATGTAAGCAGCTAAGGGAAACCATACAAGGGTTGTTCCCACAATAGGAATGACGGTGGCAAAGCAGGTAAGGAAACCGAAGAGCAATGCACTGGGAGCATCAAACAGGTAATATCCCAACGTAGCGATTGCTCCTTGAATGATTGCCAATAATGGGATACCTATCGCATTTGCCCGGACAATCATATTGATTTCGTTCATTACATGCTTCTTGTTGCTGTCACTGAAGGGGAGAAGCTCATAAATATATTGTTCCATTTTTGTTCCTCCAATCAGCATGAAGTAGAGTACAAAAACCAAAACAAACAGATTGACGGCAAAACTGCTGATACCGCCCATCAGAAATTGGCCGATGCCGGGGAGTATGGATGCTATCGAGCTTATGTTTTCTTTGCTTAGTAAGTCATATTCTGTCTTCCGGCGAATCCAGTCGGCAAGGTTGGTAATTGTGTCGACAAAAGTGGCGGTGTCTACATTGACGGTCTGTAACTTGCTGATGAGCAGCCATACAGCCAATGAGAGAGGAACAAGAAAGCAGAGTATGGCTTCTATCAACAGGATAATGGCAGTGACGCTTTTCCTTATTTTTTTCTTTTGAGTAAGATAGAGCATCTGGTCTCTGACCATGATGTAGATAGTACATGCTCCTAATATTCCTCCCATAAAAGGAGTCATTTTCAAGAAGAGCAAAAGCCCTAATCCTAGTATGATGGTGATAAGGGAGTATTTCCGGTATTGTTCTTTTACGCTCATGTTTTATTGTATATCTCCTGGTGGATAAACAATAAAACAGAGCATAATGTTCATTTCATCAGAAGGGAACGTTCTTTGTCATGTTCTCGTAATTGTTATATTGCCCGCTGATGTTTCCTTCTGTTTCGGGAGCCAGTTCCATAGCCTTTTTCATATCTTCCACAGAGCCGTCTTTGTCACCTTTCAACAGTTTGATGCGACCTCGTTCGTGATAGGCTTGTGCAAAGTTGGGATTGATTTCGATGGCTTCATCATATACTCCGATGGCCTTGTCGAAGTCTTTCTTTGTAAGGAAAAGCTCTCCCAACAGCAGATATGCCTTTTCATTAAAAGGATTGAGCGACAATACTTGATTGAAACATTCCTCTGCCTGTTCCTCTTCACCGGTTGCTGCAAGGATTTCTCCTTTCAACAGCAGAGCTTGTTCGTCTTCGGGGTTGAGGTTCAGCAATTTCTGAATGTCCTCTGCGGCATCTTTTGCTTGCTTCATGCCCCATAATACTTCAGCACGTAATTGGTATGCCTCCGTATAATCTTCTTTTAAGACAATTGCTTTGGTCAGCATGGCAATGGCATTGATTTCTTCTTTCATTCCCACCGCTGCCTTGGCAGTGAGATAATAGGTCAGCGGATTCTTGTCGTCTAAAGCAAGTGCTTTTTGGCAGGCATCGTTCATGCCTTCATAGTCTTCCTGCATGAAGCAGATACTTGCTAATGACAGAAAAGTGTTGACCTGTTCCGGCTCTTTTTCTGCCATGCGGTTGAAGGTGATGCGTGCATCATCCAGGCGGTTGGCCTGGATGTATGCATTGGCAAGCAAGGTGAGCGTTTCCATTTCGTCATTGATGGCAACTGCTTCCTCAAAACATTTGATGGCGTATGGCAATTTGCCCATGTGCCGGGCGCGGATACCATCGTATTTTAAAATCTCAAAGTTTTTTTTATCGTTTTTCTCTTTTTCCGTTTCAGGGGTATTGCTCCCACCGAATAAAGATTTAAAAAAGCCCATAATTTATAATCGTTTTATTTGTCTACAGTAATAACGAATCGTCTGAGATAGATTTCTTGTTCTTTGTCTTGGCTGTTGCTGAATCTCACAGCTTTGACGGGAGCTTTCTGCAGATCTGCTGTCAGGCGATTCTTTTCCTGCTTGTAATCTATTTTCTTCCATTCTTTGCCGTCGGTCGAAACTTCAAGTACTCCCCAGGTTGCCACTTCGGGTTTGCCGAAGTCAATGTCAATGCTTTGTGCCGGATAAACGTTGTCCAGTTCGATGGTGATAAAACCTTTGCCTTGCCATTTGATTACTTCCAGTGCCGGAGACACTTGGATGCGGTTGGTCTTTAACTGTAATGGCAGGTTTCTGATTTGTTCCACATCACTGATAAGCTTATGCGGCATATAATCGGTAGTTGCATCCAGTAGGGTATTATATTTCTTGTTATAGCGTTCTGTGACTGTGGCAAAAGTTTGGTCAATCAATGGCTTAATCACTTTTGTGGCAGTTTTTACGCCCGGCTGGTATGGATTCTGATTGTAAGTCTGGTCTATTTGGAACATCTGTTGCTGTAACGCTTTTACATGTTTGTATTTGCGCATAAACAGTTCCTGATTGCCGTTTTCGTATGCTTTTGCCATGGCCAGGACTTCTTCTCCTGTTTCGCCCAGCAGTTTGAATTGTGTCAGCCATGGTTTCATTTCTTTCACCAATGGAGTGTTTTCGGCGTCAGTCAGCAAGATATCACCGGATTCTGCCATTCTGCCGAAAGTTTCCTGCAGGGCGGCATAATCGTTTTCATTGTATTTCTCGCCTTTTATATAACTGTCGGTAAAACTTTGGGCAACGGGTTGCAAGGCAACGGATTCGTCACGACGATATCGGTGTCCGTTAGCTCCCAAATCGGAATTATGTGCCGCAAAGAATTCCAGTTCTTCGGCAGATGCAGGCATAATGTTTTTGATGGCATCTTTCCAAGTCTTTTCACTGTCATACTTTTCGGGGTTCCATGAGTAGGATGCTACTCCGTATATGGCAATCTTCGATGCTTCGGCATGTTCCATCGGATTGGTCACGAAGCCGGACATTTGGTCGGCTATCCGGGTGTCATTGCCGTATACGGGACCGAGCAGCAGGTGGTCGCGTACATAGTCGGAAACAGGGAAGTTCCACCAGATATAGGCCGGACGTTTGATACGTTCGTTAATCCATTGGATGCCTTCTTGGGTGATGTCGGAGATAACGCGGTCGCCTGTCCACATGATTTGGATACTCGGATTCAGCTTGTCGCCCAGTGTGGTGAGATATCCGCCTTTAGGGTCGGACCAGCTTTTGTTATACTCTGTGGGACACATGACAAGGGGAGTCACGTCCTTTTTCACTTTTACAAAGTTTTCGTCGATGTAGTTCAACAGCTCTGCCTGTTTGACAGGGTTGGTTCCTTCACCCGAAATATCGTCAAAGAAAACAGCGAAAGAGCGCACGCCCAAGTCATACATCTTTTCAAACTTTGCCAGCAAGTTGTCACGGTCTTCCTGATTCCACTTGATGTCTTGTCCCGGATGAATGGCCCATACGAAATCGACTTCATTTTCTTTAGCCACCTTTACCAGTTCTTGCAATTGTTCGGCTTCTTTTTCGGGATAGGGCAGACGCCAGTTGGGAGAACTGTGGTAAGGGTCGTCTTTAGGTCCGTAGATATACGTGTTCATCTTGTTTTCGCCATAGAATTTGAGTTGGCGCAGACGAGCGGCATGGCTCCACGGAGTGCCATAGAATCCTTCCACTACACCGCGGAAGCGGATGGAGGGGTAGTCTTTTATTTCGACAGCCGGAAGTTGGTTGTCTTTCAACAGGCGGCTGAGAGTCTGCAAGGCATAGAATGTTCCTCGTTCGTCATTTCCTGCCAATACGATTTCTTTATCGTTGATACAAAGATAGTAGCCTTCCTTTTGATTGGGAATGCGGCGGGCAAACTTGCGGATGGCTTTGTCTCCCTTTTCTCCGATATAGATACGTAGACCTTCTTTGGCAGAATGATTGCCTGCCAATAATTGTTTTAATTGTTGTACTGCATAGGGGTTGGCTTCCGTGTCTCCCGTGAATTGATAGCTTCCGGGTAAAGTGATTAGCTGTCCGGATTCGGAAATCTGTTGAGGAACAGGCTGGATGTCTGTATGTTGTGCAAATGCATTGAATCCTGTAAACAGACAAATAATTGCTAAATACGCTTTTCTCATGTCTTATTGGGGGTAAAAGGTTAATAAATCAGTGGCAAAGATAATACTTATAAAGAAAGAATTCCATCATTTGATTGTATTATTTCTTCGGATAGGAGGTATGAAAGCACTCTTTCTGCTTTTTCGCGTTCTCCGTTTATGCGGTTTAACAGAGTGGCGGCAGAGAGGGGAGAAGTTTCGAGCTGTTCGCGGATTTGATTTTCCATCTCTTGAAATTCCCCCAGTTTCATACCCGAATGATGTTTGCTGAGACATACGTCACATAAACCGCAGTTATGCTCGTTTTTCTCGCCAAAATAGCGGAGCAGCATACGGCTGCGGCATTTGTCTTCGGCAGTGGCATACTCTGTCATGGCCTTGATTCGGGTGATATAGCTTTCCTTGCGCTCTTCATAGATGTCACGGGTGATGGCAAGTCGGCCGGCCTCCTGCCGTTCACGGGTATATATAATGTAAGGTGTCTTCTTGCGCGGAATATAGTGCAGTATATGGCGGCGGGTCAGCATCAGGAGAATTTCATAAATGCGTTGGCGGGTCAGTCCCGAGCGGATGGCCAGAGAGTCTTCGTTTATATAGGCATAGTCGGTAAACAAGCCGGTGTAAGAGCGAAGGATGACATTGATTAGCTTCTCTGTTTCGGGGTCGGTCTCGCGGAGTTTGTACAACTCGTCTCTGTGGATGGTGAACAGAATGCGGGAAGCATTGTCTTGTTCATCTGTATATTCCAGATATCCGGCACGTGTCAGTATTTTTAAGGCACTGTCTGCTTGTACAGGGAAATGCTTGAAGTTACGGCAGAATTCATCCAGATTGAAGGCAAAGGTACATCCCAAACCGTCTCCCATCGCCATCTGGAAATAGTAGTTCACATCTTCATATACTTTGCGGATGTATTCTTTGTCGGGGAATGTGTCGGTAATCCGTTTGCTGAGTGTTGCTTTATCGCTCTTGGCATAGAGCAGGACGGCATAAGCTTTTTGTCCGTCTCTCCCCGCACGTCCGGCTTCTTGGAAATAGGCCTCGGGTGAATCCGGCAAATCAACATGGATGACGAGACGTACATCCGGCTTGTCAATACCCATTCCGAATGCATTGGTGGCAACCATGACACGGCTTTCGCCCGATAACCAACTTTTCTGCCGTTGGTCTTTGACGTCATTGTTCAGTCCGGCATGATAAAAGGTGGCTGTAATTTCATTGTTTACCAGTAATTCCGCTACTTCCCGGGTACGCTTCCGGTTTCGGGTGTATACGATGGCGCTTCCTGACACGCTGTTCAGAATATGCAGCAATTCTTCCTGTTTGCTTTCTGTGTTGCGGACAATGTAAGCCAGATTCTTTCGCTCAAAGCTCATGCGGAAAATGCGGCTGTCTTCTCTAAAACCTAATTTAGTCTGAATATCCTTTACTACTTCGGGGGTAGCTGTGGCGGTAAGTGCCAATACCGGAACAGTAGGAAGCAACTCCCGAATTTCGGAAATCTTTAAATAGGCAGGGCGGAAGTCATATCCCCATTGAGAGATACAATGAGACTCGTCGACTGTAATCATGTTGATTTTCATATTCCGCAGTTTGGCGCGGAATATATCAGTGTCCAGTCGTTCGGGAGAGATATAGAGAAATTTATAGTCACCGAATATGCAGTTCTCTAGTGCAACAACAATCTCTTCGCGCGTCATGCCCGAGTAAACTGCCAGTGCTTTAATTCCCCGGTCTCGAAGATTGCGCACCTGATCTTTCATGAGCGCAATGAGAGGAGTAATGACCAGACACAATCCCGGTTGTGCCAATGCCGGTACCTGGAAGGTAATGGATTTACCTCCACCGGTAGGCATCAGCCCCAATGTATCATGTCCTTTTCCGATACTTTCTATGATTTCTTCTTGAATACCGCGGAAGTTATCATAGTTCCAGTATTGTTTTAGAATCTCTTTGTAGGTCACCCTTTTCTATTCCTCACTAGGTTTGATATCTTCAATCTGTAACTGCACCTCTCCGCGCTTATGCGTGTTTTCTTCGATGGTATAACAGATGTCGAACGAGCGCTTGGTCTTGATGTAACGGGCTTGTGAGCTTTGTCCGAAAGCGATTCCGTTCATGACGTTATTTGATTTGTTGTCGACCAGCTCCAGCTTGATATGTTCCTGATCACGGCCTACTACTTTGCTGGTTCCGTAATCATATACATTATGTGTACAGAATACCGGTTTGTGATTATCCGGGCCGAACGGATTGAACTTTTTCAGGTCGGCATGAAATTTCGGGGTAATGTCGCGGAAATCTATTTCGGCATCGATGTCTATCACCGCACTGGTTTGTTCGGGTAAAATATGTTCGGATACATATGTTTCGAAACGGTGGGTGAACTCTTCTACATTTTCTACTTTCATCGAAAGACCTGCCGCATACGTATGACCACCAAAGTTTTCCAGTAAATCACGACAGTTTTCAATAGCCTTATACACATCAAAACCGGAAACGGAACGAGCCGAACCGGTTGCCAGGTTATCCGTGCGTGTCAGTACCACTGCCGGACGGTAATAAATTTCGGTCAGGCGTGAGGCTACAATCCCGATAACTCCTTTGTGCCATGCTTCATTGTAAATGACAATGGTACGACGGTCTGCCAATCCTTCCAGACTGTCCACAATGTGGTTGGCCTCTTCAGTCATGGTTTTGTCAAGGTCTTTTCGGGTCTCATTGTACTGGTTAATCAGATTGGCTTTCTCCAAAGCAGAAGAGAAGTCTTTTTCTATCAATAGTTCTACAGCCTCTTTACCGTTCTGTATACGACCGGAAGCATTGATGCGCGGACCTATTTTGAACACAATGTCTCCGACAGTGATTTCTTTCTCGGATAATCCGCAAATGTCAATAATTGCTTTAAGTCCTACGCTTGGGTTGGAATTCAACTGTTTCAGCCCATGATAAGTCAGTACACGGTTTTCTCCCATGATGGGGACAATATCAGAGGCTACACTGACTGCAACCAAATCCAAAAGGGGAGTCAGCTGGTTGAACTCGATACCGTTGTTCAAAGCAAAAGCCTGCATAAATTTGAATCCTACACCACACCCTGACAGATGTTCGTAAGGGTAAGTGGCGTCCGGGCGTTTGGCATTCAGAATAGCTACGGCAGGAGGCAGTACATCATCGGGTACATGATGGTCACAGATGATGAAATCAATTCCTTTTTCTTTTGCATATGCAATTTCTTCCACCGCTTTAATGCCACAATCCAATACGATAATTAGTTTTACACCTGTTTCGTATGCATAATCCACCCCTTTCACTGATACTCCATAGCCTTCGTTGTAACGGTCGGGAATATAGTAATCAATGTTCGAATAGAACTGCTGGAGAAACTTGTATACCAATGCTACGGCTGTTGTGCCGTCTACATCATAGTCTCCATAAACCAATATGCGTTCTTTCTTTCCCATAGCTTGGTTTAGGCGTTCTACGGCAATGCTCATATCCTTCATCAGGAAAGGATCGTGTAGTTCGCTAAGCTGTGGGCGAAAGAATCTTTTAGCCTCTGCTGCTGAGGTTATACCTCTTTCTAGCAATAGCTTACAGAGGACGGGATTGATTCCTGTCTCTTTAGCTAATGCTTTAGCTGCTTCTGTCTGTTCTTGGCTTGGAGGTTGGTAATTCCATTTGTGATTCATTTTATATATTGTTTTTTCTTTTTCTTCTCGCATGGGGAGGCTTCGCTTTTATTTGTTTCAGGCAGTCTCCAATTAATCCGTAAAGTTAGGAAAAAACAAATAAAAAAACCGTTAATTCCGTATATATTTTTACGGAATTAACGGTAGTGCTTTAAATACTAGTATATTACAGCATTATTTAATACCTAACTTTTTAGCGATTTCTTTAGGAAGTGCTTTCTTGTTGACAACGATATTCATGGTTTTATAGCGCACGAATGCTTTTGATGCATACCATACACCGTTATATTTGCCGGCTTTGCCCCAAGAGTTCTTTACCATATAGTATTCATTTCCATCCTGGTCTTTGGCGATACCATAAATCTGCATTCCGTGGTCATCGGTAGTTTCCCAGTTGTCATATGCTTCCTGGCGTTCTTCCTGAGTGCACCATTTCTGAGGTTGCGGTTTGCTGTTCAGTTTCTTTTCTTCCGGTTTCATTTTCAGCCAATGTGCCATGTCGGAACCACTTAATTCCTGTACTTTTTCAGCATCGGGCATCACTGCGATACCATCGCGGGTAAATCCTTGTTCGCTGACGTCAGACCCCCATGCAATAGTATAGCCGGTATTGATGGCATTGTCAAATACTTCCATCAGTTCGTCAATTGGTAGGTTGTAAGATTGTCCCCAACGCCAGTTGTCCTGAATTTCAAGAACAAACGGTTCATAGAACGGATGATGGGTGTAAGAAGTCAATGAAATATAATCGTCCGGATTCAGTCCGGTTGATTCGAAGAATGACTGCGGAGTATATTCTTTCCCTTTGTAAGTGAATTTTTCGGGACATTCACCCAAATAAATGTCATGGATGGCAGCAATAGCTTTCTTCCACAGCGGTTTACGGTTTTCGTCTGTTTGGAGCGAACGGTGTTTTCCTTTTGCGATGGCAGCAACAACCGCATCAGATACGGCAGTCAGTTCTGTATGGTTACTTAATGTATCTCCATACATCACACCCGGGCGCATTTCTTCTTCCGGCACCAAACCGAATTTTTTCATACCATATATTACATCATAGAAAGAACCTCCTTGTGAGAAAGATACATCTCCATGAGTGCGCACTGCTGCATCGGCACGGTCAAGATAAGTTTGATGTACGATGTACATTTCGGACAAGTCGTATTCTCCTTTTCCCATACGGAGTAATTCTGATTCCAAAAAGGCCATACTTGAGTAGCACCAGCAAGTTCCTGCACGGTTTTGGTTCTTAATAGAAGTAATAGGAAGTTCCTTTACGGTAGTAAATACAAATCCTTCTTCTTTAGGTTCTTCTTTTGCTTCTTGAGCCGACAGACTCATGCTGAAGAGTCCGGCTGCGGCGAGTAATGTAAATCTTTTCATTCAGTGATAATAGTTTTGTTTGATATTAAATTATTATTCATTCATAATTGCTTCTACCTCTTCGATGGTGATGGGGATGCGTTTTTCTCCGGTAAAACGAGAGCCTTCGGGGGTAATCAGAATATCATCTTCCAGACGTATGCCGCCAAAGTCTTTAAATTTATCAATCGCATCGTAATTCAGGAAGTCGGTATGCATCTTTTCGGCTCTCCACTTGTCAATGAGAGCGGGAATAAAGTAACAGCCCGGTTCGTCTGTGATAACAAAACCTTCTTGCAGACGGCGTCCCATGCGCAAAGAAGCAAGTCCGAATTGTGACGAAGGGCGTACTTCATCGTCATAACCGACATAAATCTGTCCCAGATCTTCCATATCATGTACATCCAGTCCCATCATGTGGCCCAATCCGTGAGGGAGGAATAAGGCATGTGCACCGGCTGCAACGGCTTCGTCTATATTGCCTTTCATCAGTCCCAGGTCTTTCAGTCCTTGTGCCAATACTTTACATACTTCTTGATGTACCGACATGTAAGTGATGCCCGGTCGGGCAATTTCCAATGCTTTGTCGTGGCAGGCCAATACTATATTATATACATCTTTTTGACGTCCTTGGAATTTTCCACCGACAGGAACGGTACGGGTATGGTCGGAACAATAATTGCTCAGTCGTTCTGCACCTGCGTCGGTCAGCATCATGCGTCCTACTTCCAAAATGTGGCTGTGGTCGTGGTTATGCAATGTTTCACCATGCTGAGTCAGGATAGTGGCAAACGAAGTCATGCTTCCATAAGAAGAAGCGATGCCGTCCAATACTCCGGCAATATATTGTTCTTTTACTCCCGGTTTGCATAAACGCATGGCAGCGGTATGCATTTCATAGCCGATATTGCAAGCCAAGTCAATTTCTTCTATTTCACAGGCTTCTTTTACAGAACGTAAAGCAACGACGGCTTTGATCAGTTCCAGTGAAGCATATTTTTTAACGATAGAAGCACGGATACCGGTCAGCTCTTCCAACAGCATCATGTTATCATAACGATAGGGAGGAAGAAAGTGAACTTTTCTGCCTTGTGCAATGGCTTTTCCCACTATTTCTTTCAGTTGTGCAAAAGGAAAACTCTGCTGAACACCTACCTGTGCGGCCAAGTCCTTGACGCTTGGTTGAGGTCCCATCCAGATAATATCGTCCATATCGACATCATTGCCAAAGAAATAGTCTTCTCCTGCTTCAACGTCCATCACTCCTGCATATCCCGGATGAGAATGACCGAAGAAATAGAGGAAAGAACTGTCTTGACGAAATTTATATGTATTATCCGGGTAGTTTGCCGGAGCTTCGTTATTGCCTAGTATAAGGATAAGGCCGTTTTGCACTTTATTTCTCAGTGCTTGCCGACGGTTTTTATAAATAGCAGAATCAAACATGGTTAACTTGATTTTAATTGAATATTAATGAACTGTTTGCAAATGTAACAATTATAATTTTAAATTCATGCGCAGAAGTTTAAAAAATAATCACTGCGGAGTGACTTTGACCTTATTTATCCCTGTATATTTTTTTATTCTTTCTTGTATAAACGGGAATTTCTTAATAACTTGCCACATGTTTTCAATGAGATTTTTATTAAATCTGTTTCTTTTAATTTCTTAATAACTAACCAAATGAATGGAATGATAAGCCGAAGCCTGATGGGGGTCTTTTGCAGTGCTTGCTTTTCGGTGGTGAATGCACAAGACCGTCCCAATATTGTAGTATTTATTGTGGATGATATGGGGTTGATGGATACTTCTGTTCCTTTTGTAACAGACCATCATGGAAATGCGGTAAAACAACCGTTGAATGAATGGTATCGCACTCCTAATATGGAACGCCTTGCCAAACAGGGTATTCGTTTTTCTACTTTTTATGCTCAGAGCGTGAGCTCCCCTTCAAGGGCTTCTATAATGACAGGGCAGAATGCAGCCCGGCATCGTACTACAAATTGGATTCAGCCGGAGAATAACAACCGTACTCCTTATGGACCGTTGGATTGGAATTGGAAAGGACTGACTCGTAATAATCTCATTTATCCTTATGTATTGGAACAGGCGGGCTATAAGACCATTCATGTCGGTAAAGCGCATTTTGGCTGTATAGGCAGCGAAGGGGCTGATCCTAAGAATTTAGGCTTTGACATTAATATAGCCGGTTCTGCTATCGGCAGTCCGGGCAGTTATTATGGAGAAAACGGTTATGGGGCGATAAAAGGAGCAAAGTCTCGCGCTGTTCCCGGTTTGGAGCAGTATTTTCATACCAACACTTTTTTGAGCGATGCACTGACATCGGAGGCGGATAAAGAAATAGAGAAAGCTGTTGCCGAAAAACGACCTTTTTACTTAAACATGGCTCATTATGCCGTTCATTCTCCTTTCGAGACAGACAAACGGTTTATAGGACATTACACAGACCCGAAGAAGAATCAACAAGCATGTGCCTTTGCCACTTTAATCGAAGGTATGGATAAATCATTGGGAGATTTGATGGATAAATTGGAAGAATTAGGTATTGCTGAGAATACATTGATTATCTTTTTGGGGGATAATGGAGGTGATGCCCCTTTGGGGGGAGCTGCGGATTATGGCTCGTCAGCACCTTTTAAAGGTAAAAAAGGTTCGGAATATGAAGGCGGAGTGAGAGTGCCTTTCATTGTTGCCTGGGCGCATCCTGATGCGGAAAATAAGTTTCAGAAAGCTTTTCCCGTTGCACAAAATGCCATACAGACACAGATGGGGACAGTGATGGATATCTATCCCACCGTATTGTCTGTTGCCGGAGTAAAAGTACCGGAAAATCATATATTGGACGGCTCCACCCTTGAAAGAATGATAGCAGGCAAGAAGGATAAAGCACATCGGGATGACTTCCTGATGCATTTCCCTCACGAACACCGTGGCAGTTATTTCACTTCATACCGCAAAGGCGACTGGAAGCTGATTTATTATTATAACCCGGAACATCCCGATGCTCCTTATTATAAGCTGTTTAATCTGTCAGAAGATCCCTATGAGAAGAATGATGTGGCAAAAGCAGAGCGGAAGAAAGCCAAAGAATTGTTTGGGCTGATGGTGAAAAGATTAGAGATGGAAAAGGCACTCTATCCCATCGACAAGGATAAAAATGAGTTAAGACCTTTTTTTATAGCAAAATAATTTTTGAAGAAAAGATGTTTGAATATTCATCGAAAAAGATAACTTTGCGCCGAACTTTAATGGGAGGCTGTTTGTTCCTTGACTTTGATTATGAAAATAGACGATAAAACAGGATTGGTATTGGAAGGAGGAGGCATGCGTGGGGTATTTACCTGTGGCGTGCTGGATTATTTGATGGATAACGAAATCTGGTTTTCTTACGGAGTAGGAGTATCGGCGGGCGCGTGCAACGGGCTTTCGTATATGTCCCGTCAGCGAGGGCGTGCAAAATTCAGCAATATCGATTTGTTGGATAAGTATCATTATATCGGTATCAAGCATCTGTGGAGCAAACATAGCATCCTTGACCAAGAATTGCTTTACGAGCATTTCCCTAAAGAAATCCTGCCATACGATTATGAAACGTATGCAAAGAATCCGGCACGTTTCGAAATGGTGACCACCAATTGTCATACCGGGCGCGCCTGTTATCTGGAGGAGAAGTACGACCGGAAACGTATTATAGACATAGCTAAGGCATCCAGCAGCTTGCCTTATGTGTGTCCTGTTGCATATGTGGATGGCATACCTATGCTCGATGGCGGAATTATTGATTCTATTCCTGTGATGCGGGCTTTTGAGCAGGGATATGAAAAGAATGTGGTGGTGCTTACCCGTAATCGTGGTTATCGTAAAAAGGGAAGGGATATCAAGATACCTCATTTCATTTATAAAAAATATCCTCGTTTGAGAGTGGTGCTCAGTAAACGTTGCCGCGTTTATAATGAACAATTGGAATTGGTTGAGAAGTTGGAAGATGAAGGCCGGATTATAGTGATACGTCCTCACAGACCCATGGAAGTCGACCGGATTGAAACGGATATAAAAAAGCTGACCGATTTGTATGACGAAGGGTATGCTTGTGCGAAAAAGATATTTGAGGAAAAGCACTTGCTGGAGAAGTGAATTTAGCGGAAAAACTTTTGATGAATATATTCAGGTAGCGTTATGGTTGAGGCAGTCATAACGCTAATTTTATATTATGTATTTTGTTTTCTTCCTGAATTATTGATTATATTTTGGGGTTTATGCTGATATCGGCCGGACTTCCTAATTCGTTTCATAGGATGAGCGTAATTATTTTGATAGGTAAAATCGTAAGAGTGAAGAAAAAAGCATATATTTGCAATTTTCAACTATAAGTCTTATCGTAGATTATTATACATAAAAAATATACAATGAAAAGAATAATTCCATTCTTGCTATCTGTCTCTCTTCTTTATTCTTGTCATCAGGAGGAAGAAATCAGTCTGCCGACCGATGGGCCGGTTATTAATCTTGCTGAGTTGGGACTGTCTGAAAATGATGTTGTACAGGGACGTATGCGCATTAAACTGAAAGAAGAACCTGCCGGAAATTTAAGCGAGAAGAGTATCGAAGGCGGCATATCCGCACGAATTAAAATGATAGGTCGTTCTGCTTCTGCATTGAAAATAACCCGCATGGAACGTACTTTTCCTCATGCCGGGAAATATGAAGAACGTACACGCCGTGAGGGACTGCATTTGTGGTATGATGTTTGGTATTCGGAGGATGTTTCTGTGGCGCGTGCGACCGGTGAAGTTTCAGTGCTGGAAGGGATAGAAATAGCCGCGCCTGTCGTGAAGGTGAGATCTTTGGGGGCGGACGAACCGGTTTGGCGTGCCGTCGACTTTAATGATACTTTTATTGCCAAGCAGTGGTATCTGGAAAATCCGGGTACGGAGTCGTGGCAACAATTAGGAGCCGATATCCGGGTGGCTGATGCCTGGAAAAAATGCACAGGAGACCCCCGTATCATCGTTGCCGTGATGGACGGAGGTGTTCAGGTAGACCATCCCGATTTGGTAGATAATATATGGGTGAACGAAGGAGAGATACCCGGAAACGGTATTGATGATGACGGGAATGGTTATATAGACGATATAAACGGTTATAATTTTATGTATGATTCCGGTAAACTGACTCCCATGAAACATGCTACGCATGTGGCGGGAATCATAGCGGCGAGTGGAAATAACGGTAAGGGAATTGCCGGAATAGCAGGAGGAAACGGTACGGCGGGAAGTGGCGTAAAACTGATGTCTACCCAAGTGCTGGGGGCTACAAGTTCAAATAATACAGCTGCGGCTATTAAGTATGGTGCCGATAATGGAGCGGTTATCAGTCAGAACAGCTGGGGTTATAATACGACCACTACCAGTGTTTCGTATATTGATCCTGCGGATAAAGCGGCAATTGACTATTTTATCAAGTATGCCGGATGCGACAATGATGGCAATCAATTGCCCGATAGTCCGATGAAAGGCGGTATTGTAATCTTTGCTGCAGGTAATGATAATGTGTCTAATCCCGGTACGGCTTCTCCGGCAGATTATGATGCGGTGGTGTCGGTGGCTGCCATTGCTCCGGACTATACAAAGGCTTCTTATTCCAACTATGGTTCATACATTGATATTTCGGCTCCCGGAGGTAACTTGAATGGTAATGGAATGGTATATAGTACTATTCATAATTCTTCTTACGGGGATATGAGTGGAACTTCTATGGCTTGTCCGATGGTGTCGGGGGTAGCTGCGTTAGTTATTCAGAAATATGGATTGAACGAACGGGGATTTACTCCTGACAGGTTAAAAGAAATACTCTTCAAGAGTGCTTATGATGTGGATAATTATAATCCGAAATATGCCGGACAACTCGGCTATGGTTGTGTAGACGCTACTGCGGCATTGGGAATTGAAGTAACGGATGAGATGCCGACGCTGACATTGAAAAACAATAAAGTGAGTGATGGAAACTTGCTTTTTTGGGTAAACTATCAGTTGGCCGGTAATGCACGTATCATTATTTATAATAGTACGGGTGGAAAGGTATTCGACTCAAAAAGAGGAGTAATGGCTATGTCTATCACAACAATAGATGTAAGTAAGTTGGCTGCCGGATATTACACGATGGAATATCAATGCAACGGCCGCACGATGAAACAGAACTTTATTAAATATTAATCCGGTAGAAGAATAAACAGTAGAATATGAAGAAAACGATATTTTGTGTAATAGCTCTTGGCATGTCGGTTGCCACAGTTTATGGGCAGGATGAGGTAACTGCTATCAATACGGGTGCTGCCAATTTCCTGACTATCATGCCCGATGCTCGCACCGCTGCATTGGCCGGTGCAGGTGTTTCACTCACCGGAAATGAGAATGCCATCTTTTTGAATGGCGCGACCATTGCAGCGGATAAAAACTGCCGGGGAGGTGCTTCTTACACGTATGCTCCGTGGATGCGCGATTATCAGTCAGGTTATTCGTTGCATACATTGGGAGGTTTTTATAAGATAGACGAAAAGAATGTGATTCTGGCAGGATTTCGTTATTATAATTATCCGAAATTGGGTGTGCTCGAGACCGGAGGAGAGAGTATACGTCCGAAGGAATTGGCTGCCGAGGTGGGTTATGCTCGTGAGTTAATCAAGAATCTTTCTGTGTCGGCTACTTTCCGTTATATTTATTCGGATATGGGAAAGGTGGGTAATGACCGGGGAGCAAGTACAGTTGCTTTTGACTTAGGCGCTTTTTATACAAAGGCGATTGCCAGGATGGAAGGGGCGAGTTGGTCTGCCGGATTGCAGGTGAGCAATCTGGGGCCAAAGATTAAATATCCCAAATCCAGCGAGTCTCTGCCGATGATGGCCAAAGTAGGCGGTTCGGTAGACTTGCCGTTTTCACAGATGCACCGTCTGATGATGACGGTCGATTTAGGTTATCGTTTGGCTCCTTCGGATGTGCAGGCTGTGAATGTGAGTGCCGGAGCAGAATATACGTTGGCAGAGCATTTTATGTTTAGAGGCGGTTACCATTATGGAGACAAGGAAAAAGGCGACCATAGCTTTGCCACTGTGGGTGCAGGAATGAACCGTTACGGTGGACATTTGGATTTTGCATGGTTGTTTGCATCGGATGACTGTCCGTTCCGAAATACATTTTGGGCGACTCTTGGATATTCTTTCTGATGATATAAATAAAAGGGAGTGTGTCAAAACATGGATAATGCTGTCGTTTAGTTCGTAGGGGCGAGGTGCACTCGCCCGAAAACAGTTTACTTTGTGTCTTTGGGCAGGCAACCCCTGTCCCTACAGCTGATGATTGGATAGGTCATTTTAGTTTTGCCACACTCTCTTTTATTTATGCCTTGTTGTAATGCCCTGGTTCTAATGATTATCGTTCATTTGCTTCATGCGGCCGATCAACAGGTAATTATTGTCATTTTCTTGGATGGAACTTGCCAGTGTGTTTACCTTCTCCCTAATTTCAGGTAACAGGTTGGTTGTCTTGAGTGCTGTTTCCAGCTCCTCTTTCAACACACCGGGGTCTACGTTGCGAATGTAATACCCGTTCCGGCAACTTGCGAACCAAAAAGCATCTCCTCCTCCCAAAAAGTCATTGTGTACTTTGTACAATCCTCCTTTCAGTGTTTTTTTGTCTACAATAAAATTTCGGTGCTCTCTTGTTTCGCTGCCACCGTGATTGTCTGTTTGCTCCATTTTTCCTACGACAGTCCCAATAAAGCAAGTCGGGTATTCGTATTGCCAGTGAATTGGGATTTTTCCACCAGAGAAATGGATGGTAAAGGTCGGCTGTAGCTTGTTCTGTGCATAATCGTAATGATACAAGGTATCTGCTTTTTCTATATGAAAGTCCAGAAAGGAGAAATCAAAGGCTTCCGTGTTGTTGTTATGGTAAATGTCGTTGCTGTAATCGGGCTTCATCTCTGTTATGGGAGAAAGCTCGGCAAGTCGGTTACCTTCGAAGTCTTGTACCCAAATCATTCTTGGATTGTTTTTCCAAGGCAGCGTGGCTACAGTAATCCGCCCTTTGTCTCCGTCTGCATAGAAGACGGATTTGGGGAGCATCCATTTTTCTGCTTCATCTATCAGGGGAATGTTTTTTTGCAATTCTCCGTTCAGATTGTAAGTGATGAGTTTGGTTGCATTCCATGGCATGAGGTAGATGCGGTCATGCTTTTCATCCAGTTGGAAAGGCCCTACCTGAGTATATTCTCCGGGACCGTTTCCCACTGAGCCGATGTTACGCAAGAATTTCCCTTTACGGTCGAATAATTTAAAAGGTATGTTTTGAGAACAGTGGATTAGAATGTAGTTATCCGATACAGTTACGCTACTGTTTCTTACCAGTGCTTCGTCCTTATTGTCCAACTTTACAATATCCAAGTCTTCAATGAAATAACTGAGTGGCAAGTGGATGGAATCTTTAACGGCTGTCCAGTCGCATACCATGAGGGTTGTTCCGTTTGTTTTCACTTCGGCTGCTACAGTGGGCAATTCGTTCCATATCTTTGAATCGTCCGATGCCGTGTTGTCGTTCTCTTTTTGTTTGTTGTTGCAGGCTGTTATAATCAAGGTTGCCAAAACCCAAAAGAAATGTGTTCTCATACTTTGTAGTTTTAAAATTTACCGCAAAGTTAGGTATGAAAGGGATTTGATTGTAAAATCGTGATGGACAACTAAAAAATATTATATTGTTGTGTATTAGCTATTTATTTGTTTTATGTGATGGACAATTAATACTTTTGCAAGTATTCGTCCAATGAAATTCCTTCATCGGAGGTGATACCGAGTTTTTCTTTCATTCGTAGCTTCTTCTTGCTGACAGAGTTTCGGCTTATACAGTAAATGTTCGACATGTCGTGTAGGCTGACATTGATTTTTATCAGGCAACAGAAGTTAATGTCCGCTACACTCAAGGCGGGAAATTCCTGTTTCAGGCGTGTTGTGAAATGGTCATAGTTACTGTCGAGTATGACTCTTATTTCCCGCCATTCATTGTCTGTCAATGATATTTGCCGGTTGTTATTCTTGTTTTCTTCTGTGTCATTGTCTAAAGAAGGTAGTTTTTTGAATACTTCCATTTTACGAAGCAGCTCTTCGCGTAACATGCCGGCCTTCTCTCTGAGGACACTTAATTCTTCTGCTTGTTTCAGCAGTTTGTTTTCTTGCTTCAGTCGGTCGCTTTCTTGTTGAAGCAGCCTTTTCATTTCTTCTTTTCTTTTGTATTGGAGATAGAACAGGAAGGCACTGACAATCATGGAGAGGATGAATGTAAGTAGCAATATGAGGTTGATATGACGTTGGCGTACAATTTCCAGTGCATTGATTTCTGTTTCCAGCTTTAGTTCGTTATACTGGCTGGCACTGGCTTGATGGTTATAGGCTGAATAGATGTTATGAAGGAAAGCAATGGCATTTTCATGTTTGCGGAATGCCTTTTCAGGAGAGCCGATGTGCTCGTACAGGTGAGAGAGGCGTAGTGCGGCTTCACTTGCCAAAAATATATTGCTTGATTGGGATACCAGATTATAGTAATAACAGGCGGAGTCTTCCCGGTGCATGAGCTCGTAAACATGAGCTTTGTACATGTTGTGCAAAGGAATGTCGTTTCGCTTCATATATCGACGGGATTGTCGTAGGGCTTGCAGGGCTTCGGAGAACTGGCCTTGTGCTGTGTATAAGTCGGTATATTCTTTAGCAAGGCTATAGACGAATTCGCTGTCTTTATCTTTCATGGCACAGGCTTTGGCGGAATCCAGCATTTCTTTTGCGACTCCGAATTCTTTTAGTTGGAGTAGTGTCTGAGCTTTTTCCCGATAATAATGCTTGCGGTGCAGATGAGTGGTGTCTATGCCCATTCTTTTGTTGATGTAAGCCAAAGCAGAATCTGTTTTCCCTATTTGTTTAAAGAATTGTGTTTTATATATATAGGTGCGTACAAGCTCCTGAGGGCATTGTTGTCCCCTTGCTCTTTTTTCAATTATTTGAAGCATGGAATCGGCTTTATCGTATGCTTGATTGTATAGGAATAGTCTGTACCTGATGTGGTTTATCTCTTTCAGGTTTATTGTGTCTTTTGTTTTTTCATAATGTTGAGACAGTTTCTCTATCTTCTCTGCAGAATGCCGGATGAACGGTTGGGGTGAGGTGCTGAACTGAATTCGCCAATAGGTATAGACGTCTTCTCCTTCCAACTTTTCAGGTATGATTCTGTTTAAGTAAGTGAGCGTGCTGTCTATTTGTTTATCTGCATAGAATTGTTCAGCTTTTTGCAGCCATAAGTCATTTTCTCGTACAGAACAGGCGGTAAGTAAGAGGAGCAGGGAAAATATTGAGAGAGACTGTAACTTCATGCGGACATTTGATAGGGAATGAAAAGAGGATGTCCCATTTTGATGAAACATCCTCTGTATAAAATTCTGTTTTATTTGATATTATTTGGCGAAGCTCACCGCACGTGTCTCGCGGATAACTGTTATTTTTACCTGTCCCGGATAAGTCATTTCATCTTGAATCTTCTTCGCAATTTCTCCTGACAGGCTTTCAGTCTGCTTATCGTCAATCTTGTCGGCGCCTACGATAACACGTAGTTCACGACCGGCTTGGATAGCGTATGTCTTTGTTACTCCCGGATAAGACATGGCCAACTGTTCGAGGTCATTCAATCGTTTGATATAAGCTTCTACTATTTCTCGGCGCGCTCCCGGACGTGCACCTGAGATAGCGTCGCACACCTGAACGATAGGAGCCAACAGGCTGGTCATTTCCGTCTCATCGTGGTGAGCACCGATAGCATTGCAGATATCCGGTTTTTCTTTGTACTTCTCTGCAATCTTCATACCTAGCAGTGCGTGCGGCAATTCCGGTTCTTCATCAGGCACTTTACCGATATCATGCAAGAGTCCGGCACGTTTGGCCTTCTTCGGATTCAATCCCAATTCGGAAGCCATCACAGCACAGAGGTTGGCTGTTTCGCGGGCATGTTGCAATAAGTTTTGGCCGTATGAAGAACGATATTTCATCTTACCGATGATGCGAATCAATTCAGGGTGTAAACCATGAATACCCAAGTCGATAGTGGTGCGTTTACCGGTTTCGATGATTTCGTCTTCTACTTGTTTACGCACTTTGGCAACCACTTCTTCGATACGTGCCGGATGAATACGTCCGTCTGTCACCAACTGATGAAGTGCCAGGCGGGCTATTTCGCGGCGAACCGGGTCGAATGCAGAAAGCACGATAGCTTCCGGGGTGTCGTCCACTACGATTTCAACACCTGTTGCTGCTTCCAAGGCACGGATGTTACGTCCTTCACGACCGATGATGCGACCTTTGATTTCATCGGATTCGATATGGAATACGGTGACAGAGTTTTCGATAGCTGTTTCTGTAGCAACTCTCTGAATGGACTGGATAACGATTCGTTTGGCTTCCTTGTTGGCTGTCAACTTGGCATCGTCCATGATATCATTGATGTAAGAAGCAGCTTGTGTTTTGGCTTCCTCCTTCAAAGAGTCCACCAAACGTTCTTTGGCTTCTTCGGCAGACAGACCGGATAGTGCTTCCAGCTTTTCGCGTTCTTGCATCTGTAGTTTATCAAGTTCCTCTTTTTTCTTGTCTACAATAACAATCTGTGCTTCCAGATTCTCTTTGATAGCTTCAGCTTCTGTACGTTTACGTTGTACTTCTTCTTGTTTTTGATTCAGCATCAGTTCGCGCTGTTTCAACTTGTTTTCGGCTTGTTGGATTTTCTGGTTGCGCAATGCAACTTCTTTTTCCAAGTCGGCCTTTTTATTTAAGAATTTCTCCTTAACTTCGAGAAGCTTGTTCTTCTTAATTACTTCAGCTTCTGTTTGTGCTTCCTTAATGATGATATCATACTTAGATTTCAGGCCATATCTGAAAAGCATGTATGATAACCCACCACCTACAGCGAAACACACAATTGCTATTATTACTGTTGTTACCATTGTTATTAATTTATATAAATAAAAAACGCACAACCATTCTGCCAAGAACTCTTCTCTTGACAGTTAAGTTGTGCGTGAATATCTTTAATTTAAAATTTTAAACTATCCGTTTTTACTAAGATATTGCTCTATCTCTTTTGTTAGCTCTTTTAACTTCTCCTGATAAGGTTCAGTATTATTTTTGTCTTTCATAGAAATGTTTTCAAAAGCTAATTCCAACGCAGCCATTGCCCAATGCCTTGTAGGGCTGAAATCAGGAAAGCGGCTACGGTATTTGTTTAGTTTATTATCAATCTGTTTGGCAGCGTTCCTATATAACAGTTCATCTTCCCGACGAATAGTTAAAGGGTATCTTTCGTTGTCAATCAGCAAATGTATTTTCATCACATCGTCCATCATACTATCGTTTTATTGTTTTAAAATCCTATTGGCCTTTTAATAAAGCGATGCATCTGTCGACTTCACGCACAAGCTTTGACAATCTGTGTTTTGTATCTTTGATATCATTATCGTGGATACTGATTGTCCTCGCCATTTTTAAATTGGTATACATTGCTTCCAATTCTTTACGACTATTTTCTACTTGTTTTATCTCTTCGTCTTTTTCGGCGAGAAGTTGCTTCAACCGGGCATTTTCACGTGTTAATTCGTCGTGTAAATACATAAAATGTCTCAGTCTTGCTTCAAAAGTACTTAATAGCTTTTTGTCTTCTTCAGTCATTTTATACCAAAATTGTACACAAATATATAGGATTGAAAGCAAACAAGAAAATATTTTGAAAGGAATTTATCAATCCCGACCAAAAAAACTTTTTTTAAGTCTTTTGCAACTCCTTTTTTTATGTCTTTCTGTCGGTTTACTTTTTCAGCGTTTTGTATGAAAGGATATGCCAGGTAGTGCCAATAGCTATGGCGAGTAATATTATTTTCAACCAAAGGTAGGGGGCTATTTGGAAAATGCAATAACTGAGTGTTATCCATATCAATGATAAGGAAATGATTTTTGCACGTAGGGGGATAGCGCGGTATTCGCGGAAGTTTTTAATATAAGGTCCCAGTTGTTTTTGTTGGATTAGCCAACGATACAGACGTGGAGAACCGCGAAAATAGAATGCGGCGGATAATAATAAAAAAGGGGTGGTAGGCAGAAGAGGTACAAAGATTCCAATAATGCCTAATACCAGTGATATCGTTCCGGTGACGGTATAGAAAATTTTCATGGATGCAAATATAGACCAAAAAATGAAAAAAATAGGGATAACTGTTCTATATTCTTAGATTTTATAATGTATCTTTGCATCTGCACACCGAGGTGACATTAGGTGTAAGTTCTTTCTAAATATAAACTAAAGTGATGTATACAGTAATTAAGCGAATGGAAGTATCGGCTTCGCACAGCCTGAATCTTTCGTATAGAAGTAAATGCGAGAATTTGCATGGTCACAATTGGATTATTACAGTTTATTGCCGTTCGGAGGTGTTGAATGCAGATGGAATGGTGGTGGACTTTACCCATATCAAAGAGGCTGTGATGGGGCGTTTGGATCATCAAAATCTGAATGAGGTACTTCATTTTAATCCTACAGCCGAAAATATTGCACATTGGATTTGTGAGCAAATACCCTTTTGTTTTAAAGTTGAAGTCCGTGAATCGGAAGGTAATACTGTGATATATGAAAAAGATTAATGAGATTTTCTATAGCTTGCAGGGTGAAGGATATCATACAGGTATTCCTGCTATATTTGTCCGCTTTTCGGGATGTAATATGAAGTGTTCCTTTTGCGATACGTTACATGAAGACGGGATAATGATGAGCGATGAAGAAATAATATCGGAAGTTGTTAAGTACCCCGCTTCTATGGTTGTTCTTACCGGAGGCGAACCGGGTTTATGGATTGATGAAAGTTTGGTGGATGCTTTACATAATGAAGGAAAATATGTCTGTGTCGAAACTAACGGTACGTGTGTGCTACCAGACAATGTAGACTGGGTAACTTGTTCGCCAAAAGAAGGAGGGGAAGTAAGATTGAACCATATAGATGAGGTGAAGGTTGTCTATGTGGGACAAGATGTATCTGTCTATTTGGACTTGCCTGCTCGGTATTATTTTATACAGCCTTGTTCCTGTTCCAATACCGAGGCAGTAATTGCTTATATTCTGAAGTATCCCAAGTGGCGATTGAGTTTGCAAACTCATAAGTTATTGCAAATCCCCTGATGTCTTTTTCTGCAATAAAAATGCTTTCAAGAAAAAGTTGATATAAAGTTGCTTTCACACGTTTCGCTCTCTGAAACCCTTTATTCATCGGCTTTTTGGGTGAAAAGGATTTTTAAGAGGTGAATTTATTGCTTTCACACGGAAACTCTTATGAACAGTGAGTTTCCGGTATTTGTGAAATGTGAAAGGACATTTTATCAACTTTCGTTCAAAACTCAATTAATGCATTAAATCGGCGAGAAAATTCAGAGAAAAGTGTTTTGGAAAAAAAGACCTTGGTCTTTTCGCAAAACATCTTGTTCTTTTTTAAAAAGAACAAAGTCTTTTTCTAAAAGCCGATGAAGTTTTTGGAGACTCTTGATTCAGTATTAGTTTTATCGTTTATATTCAAAATTTTAAATACCGATTTCCCAACAGCAATAAATAATAGCCTTATCAATTTCATAAACTGTTAAGTTTCTTTTTATGTGAGGCAAAGGTACGTATTTTATTCATAAAAAATAACTTGTGAGGGTTTTTATAAGAGCATATTCAACCATGTGAGATACAAATAATGTCATCTTTTTGTTTATTACTATTCATTTGTATCATTTAATCCTTTTTGTATACCTTTTGTTTTATTTACTTCCGTATTAAACAATTATCACTAGTTATTTTATGTCTCTCTTCCTTTTAGATTTCCCTAATTTTGTAATGAAGAATTTTACCTGTTTACTAACCTTTTAACAGAATATGCTTATGCACAAAAAAAGCCAGATAATGGGCTAGATTATCCGGCTTTGAAACCAAGAAAAATTGTTTTATGGTACCTTATCCAGTACCAACCCAATTTTATTCCTTTTAGTTAACTTACAAATATATACATAAATCTGTTATGAATAAACATTTTAGATATTTTTTACTTGCTTCGTGCGTATTAAGTGGAATGATCCCTAGTTATGCCGGCCGCAATGTTGAAGTACCCAAACCGATTTTGTCGGTCAACCAGCAATCTAATATAACTGCACAAGGCACGGTAGTGGATGTTAGCGGTGAACCTGTTATCGGGGCTACGGTAAAAGTGAAAGGCACTGCACAAGGTACAATAACTGATATAAACGGAGAATTCTCTATTCAAATTCCTCTCAATGCAACATTAGAAATTTCTTATATTGGCTATACTACCCAGCTTACTAAAGTAACCAAAGCCGGAAAATTAAAAATAACCTTGAAAGAAGATACAAAGGTACTGGACGAGGTTATCGTAGTAGGATACGGTACCACTAGTACTCGAAAGAATACGGCTTCTCTTGCAACAGTTGACAATGAAAAAGTTAAAGAAGTACCGTTCTCGGATATGGGGTCTGCTTTGCAAGGACGAGTAGCTGGTGTTATTGTCCAACAAGGTTCGGCCGAACCGGGACAAAATGGAGCAAGTATCTCCATACGAGGTAACGGAACTCCACTTTATGTAATAGACGGGTTTGTAGTTACTCAAGCCCGGTTCATGCAACTCAACAAGGCAGACATCGAATCAATGACTGTCTTAAAAGATGCGGCTTCTACTGCCGTGTACGGAATGAATGCAGGTAACGGTGTTGTAGTGGTCACTACAAAACAAGGAAAAGTGGGAAAACTGAGCGTAGACTACCAAGCCAACTTCGCTTTCAACTCTCCTTCATATCCAGCTGAACGCATGGATGCCTATGAGTATGCCACTGCCATTAACAAACTCAACCAGTCGTTGGGACAAGGAATCAATTCTTTTAAGTCACCAGAAGAGATGGCAGAAATAGCAGCCAATGTAGGTTCGTATACCAATTGGGAAAAAGAATTGCTCCGTAATCAAACCCCGCAAAGCGAACACACAGTATCCATTAGCGGAGGTGATGAGAAAATAAAATTTTTCACTAGCCTGAACTACTTGAGTCAAAGCGGAATCACTAAGAGCGACTGCCTTTCGTACGACCGTTACAACTATCGCTCTAATGTAAGCGCGCACTTCGACAAAATAGGACTTACAATGGGAATAAACGTAAATGGTACATTGACCGATGAAGATTATCCCAATGCTAGCGCATATACTATCTATTCGCGTCTGAAAGACAGAAATCCTTTTGAAAGGCCTTACAATGAGGATGGAACTATTTCAAATCAGTTCGACAATCCTGCACTTATATTAGATAGTCCGGGCGAAATTGTATTGCGTACTGTATACAATCAGTTGGCAGTTAATTTGAAATGGGATCTTCCATGGGTAAAAGGGCTGAGTATAGGTATGGACGGAAACTATAATATTGAGTCCCAAGACCGTAAAGACTGGATTGAAAAAGCCCCCTATTATGATGCAGATGGTAATGTTACCCTCCAAGATCCCGCTGACATATCCATGAGCCGCTCTTCTTACCAGAATCACCGCTATGATTTTAATGTGCGTATTGACTATAAAAATACCTTTGCTGAAAAGCATAATGTGCAAGCAACATTGGTTCACAACCGTCAATATTACCATGGAAATAACTTGAGTGCTGGTTCGAACACCTTTTACACGACTGCCATCCAGCAAATACAAAAAGGGGATGCTTCTAGCATTACTGCCAGTAACGGAGAAGGCGAACAAGCTTCAATGGGGTATGTAGGTCGTCTCCGTTATGATTACGACAATCGGTATATGGTGGAGTTCTCCGGTCGTTACGATGGATCGGACTGTTTTCCCAAAGACAACCGTTTTGGTTTCTTCCCTTCCGTATCTGCTGGTTGGGCGCTTTCGGAAGAAAATTTCTTCACTCCAATCAAAGAACTGGGTATCTTTGATTACTTCAAACTGCGCGGTTCATATGGTGAAATAGGTATCAATGGTGCCAAACATGATGATTATGCTTATATGTCTACTTACAATTATAACTCAAATGCTTATGTCATAGATGGTAAGTTGGTTAACTCTATTACTCCGGGTGCAACTCCAAGTATCAATATGACATGGTATACAAGAAAGAAATATGACATTGGATTCGACTTTGCTACATTAAATAATAAATTGGAAGGATCATTTGACTGGTTCTATGAAACGACAAAGGGGTATTTGTCAGCTCCATTATACGAATATACAGACCCAATAGGGTATTCTTTACCACTGGAAGTTTCTGAAGCTGAAGACCGTTCTGAAGGTTTGGATGGATTTGTAAAATATTCAGATAAAATAGGTCAAGTGGAATTCTCTGCCGGATTTAACTTCACTTGGTATCATTCCATAGCAGCCAAGACTAACGAAGATAAAGTGACCCTGTCCAATCCTTATACCCGCAAACAAGGTTATTTGTACGGATATTTAGGAACAGGATATGTAGGAACCCAGTTCTATACAAATCCACAAGATATATTGAACAACCCTAAACGAATCAAATCCCAAGATTTGCGTCCCGGTGATTTATGGTTTGCCGATGTGAACGGCGACGGTAAGATAGACGGACAGGATCAACGAAAATACGGACATGATGCAACACCCAGATTTGTATTCGGATTCGATTTATCTGCCAGTTGGAAAGGACTGTCTGTTTTAGCAAACATACAGGGAACCGGACGCCGCCAAATATACATGAGCGAAATTGCAATGGGTAAGGAAGGCGAACGAAGACTTGATTTTGCCTATCAGTTGGATACTTGGAGCCCTACTAATACAGACGCTGATTTTCCACGTGCTGGTAATACTTCTTTAAATGAAAACAACAACTATTCTAGTTCCGATTTTTGGGCAAGAGACGCCAACTACATCCGTTTGAAATCTCTGACAATTTCTTATGATTTCAAACACTCTGTATTGAGAAAAGAAGCTTGGTTACGCAATCTGACCTTATTTGCTTCCGGAGTGAACCTGTTTGCCATCGGCCCTTCGGTTAAATATTCCGATCCGGAATCTGGCAATTTTGACAACTATGCTTATCCGATGATGCGTACTTATTCCATTGGCTTCCAATTAGGATTTTAATAACTCTAAAAGAATAAAAGATGAAAAAATATATATGTATAGCAGCAATGAGCTTATCATTACTAAATTCTTCATGTACCGACTTTCTAGATACCAAACCTTATGATAAGATTACAGGTGAACAAACATGGTCCAGCGAAGAACTGGCAAAGTCGTTCGTATACTCCATCTACAGTGATGTCATGCAAAAAAGTTTGTGGTTAGGGGCATACGGAGCCTCTTATAGTTGTCGTGCCGAAAGTGCTACCAAAAATGCCATGACAGGCACCTTGAACAGTTCTTACTGGTCCAGAGACCGTGCCGAACTGTTCACTAACGATGATAACTATGAATGGTTGGATTACGGGATATTATGGCGCATCCATACCGCAATGAACGAAATAACCGAAAGTCCTATCTTTTCTGAAACATTTAAAAAACAGCTGATAGGAGAGTTGAAGTTTTTACGAGCCGCCCATTATTTCTTATTTGCCCGTCAGTACGGCGGACTGCAAATTATAGACCGGGTACTCTCTACTGAAGACAATTTACAGATACCACGTTCCTCTATTGGTGAAACATACGATTTTATAATAAATGATTTAAAGGAAGCAGCCTCCGTATTACCAGAAGTTGGAGAAGTGGAAAGAGGACGTGCCAGCAGTACAGCGGCTTATGCTTTGCTAATGCGTGTAGCCAATCAGGCTGCTTCCTATGTAGATGGTGGAACAGTACAAAGCAAATATTACGATGAAGTAATTGAGGCCGGAACAGCAATAGGGTTGAATGAAGAAGGAAGTCAGTTGAGTCCTTATTATGATATGTTCCGATCTTATGAAACCGCTATTGCGGCACAAGAACAAATCATGATGGTGGAACGGCTGAAAACCAACAGTTCACTTTATAACACCCCTATGCAATATCAGGGTTTATGGCATGCAGGTAACATCTCCGAATACGCTAAAGAACATTTCCCTATCAATGTTACTATGAACTTTTGGGGAATGGATGGAGGTGCATGGCCTACTCAAGACTTAGTAGATGACTATCTGGTAACAGATATAGATGGTAGTATTAAATACTGGGAAGATGCTTCTTATGTGCAAACAGGAACTAATGTAGACGAGAAAATGTATTTTAGTCAAGACAAGAAAAGAGATTTACGGTTCTATACTACTATCCTTTACGATGGTTGTATGTACTTCAACGACCAGGTACGTGTATATTTCCGTCGTGACGGAAATTGCAGCAATTCGAACAGCAAAATCAATGAAGGAGCAATAGAAGAGTATGGTCGTAGAGCCGGAGACTTGGATAATTATAACTCATCAACTGGTTATGCCATGGTGAAATACCACTATGACCACATTGTCAGTTTACCCGATCCAGGATCACAAAAAATGGATTTTTGCTTTTCTGTTTTCCGTTATGGAGAAGCATACTTGAATATGGCTGAAGCCTACTTGATGAAAGGAGATTTTGAAAATGCTAAAAAATATATGATTCCTACGATGGTGAAACACGGGGGATTCAGTGTAGATAAAGCAAGGGAATATCTTAGCAATAAAATAGGTAATGGGTGGAATGACCCACTGTTCGAAGCCTATAAGCGCGAACGTAACGTAGAAATGGTTTATGAATGCAATGACCGTTACTGGTCATTACTCCGTTGGGGGATGAGACAAAGTGGAGGTGTAAACAACGGAAGCTATGCAAACAATGGATTTATCATCCCCGAATTGGTAGGACCGATGAGGGGTATCCGCATTTCACGCGATGGCCAGTCTTATGAATTCTTTGAAGACAATAACGCTATCGGTGAAGCTAGATTCTCCCCTAAACGCTATCTGCTTCCTATAAATCGCAGTTTCTGCATCAAATCAGGAGTAGAACAGAATCCTGGCTGGGAATAATCATCATTATCACTTATAAAAGATAATAACAATGAAAAAACTTTTAAATATTTTAGTAGGATGTATGTTGACAGCTTCTTTATCCAGCTGTCTATACCATGGTTTGGATGATTTAGAAAATTCATCTGATAAAAAAATGACTTCAGTAGAATATTCTTATCGTTTTCTTTATAATGATACCATTAAGAAAGGTACGGTAAATGAAGAAATTCAGGAAGGAAGGGTGTGTGAAGTAATTTTCCAAAAAAACATTGAGAATATTGAAGAAAATGGAATTAAAGGTTTTAAAACTACACTGACCCACAATATCAACAGCATACAAAAAGCCGGTCCTTCTGGTTCAGTAACAAAAGAAATGCTGTATGAAACGTTTAAGGAACATATTGCACAAGACGGTTTGAATAAACTTTGGGTATACGTTTCCATTTCGGATGCTGCAACCCTTTCACCATTGGATGGTGCACCTAAATTAGGCACTCCTGGAGATTTCTCTGAAGACCGTTTTTATCGGGTTACAGCCGCCGATGGTTCTTCACAAGACTATGTGTTGAAAACAGTCAAGGGTTTTTAAATAAATTTCAAACGATGATACAATAATCCTATTTTCATTGTGAAATTTTATGTAGACTCTATTGATAGTAAGAGGGGGGCAAGAAAAAATACGTTGGCACCCCTCTTTCTTTTCTTACCAAATACATCTCAATGTTTTGACAAAAGAAAGAAAATACTTGCGTGGAGAAGTGGGTTCTATCTTTTGATTCTACTACTGTAACTCTGTTTTCAGCTTACGATTCAAGGGATAGGTCGTCTCCCAAAATAGAAAAAGGAGGAAAGTATAAAGTGTCTTTCATTTATGCCAACAAAGGAGTTTCGGAACGGGGAAAGTTGAGGCTTTGCACGATATAAAAAAAGTTGTATCAATTTGATACAACTTTTTAGCACGGGAGGAGAGGCTCGAACTCCCGACACCCGGTTTTGGAGACCGGTGCTCTACCAACTGAGCTACTCCCGTGTTTTCGGCTGCAAAGGTAGTGTAATATTTGAAATATACAAATCTATTTATGAAAAATATTTTTTTTCTATTCGTTCAGTAATCCTAATTCGTTGAACATGACCCGATAAGCTGCAGCTTTTTTTTCCAGGGCCAAAGGATAGGCACGGCTGGAAGAAGGCATTCTGTATAATTTCATAGCCTTGTCTCCAAATTCGAAAGGTTCGCTTGTACCTACGGTTGGCTCTTTTACCTCTATTTGTTCGCGGATAATGTCTGTTGCTTTCTGTCCGGTGGTAACAATGGCTTTGCACATCGGAATTTGTTTTAGTAACAGGCTGATATCTGTTTGTTCTATTACTTCCAGAAACTTGTCGGAGGCATTGTCTTGTAAACGGCGGATAGCTGAAGCTGTATCATAAAGTGCGATTCCTTTGTCGTTTAGGAATTCAATGATACGGTCTTTATCAAATACTTTCTTCTCTGGGTTCAGGAAATGCTCTTTGTCCTGAAAGAAAATAAGTCCGACGATACGCCACATATCATTTTGCAGGTTAGGGTAGAAGAAATCCATGCTCCACCGTTTTTTTTGCGGAGGAAAACTGCCAAGCATCAGCAGGACAGCATTAGCCGGCAGAAAGGGTTCTAATGGATGTTCTTCAATATTTAATAGAGAATCCATGAAATCTTTGGAAATTAAGTTTATGAAGCTATATCGAAATATGTACCTTTACCATAGGGGCAAATACTCGGATTCGTCCCTACAGCAAAGCTATAATGGCAAGAGTAGTAAACCGCAATGCGAGTTTATTCTTTTGGCTTCGGCTCTTTTTTAGCCAATAAAACGATATTGTAAACGTATTCGGTCATCCAATTTTCAGAGTATCCCAATGCGTGTTGATACTTACGGATAGCAATACAAGTTTTGTGTACGCTGTCATCTTTCCAGTCTGTTTTGGTCATAATGTCATGGATAGTTTTTTCCGTCATATTACGTAACATCTTCTTCATTACGCTGGGCATACGGAACTTCCATTGCATCAGGTTGCCGATAAGCATCATCAAGTCATTGCTGAATCCTTGGAACATAAAAAGATATGTCTTTACATCGTTTACATTCTTGCAATTCTTTTTAATGGAATTGTCTATTTCTTTGAAGAAATCATCACTTAGTCCATAAAGTTCTACTAACATTTTTTTACAGCGTGACTTTTCGGCAATTCCTAATTTATTGTTTTGGGTAGGGATTTTAAGTGTACGTTTGAAAACTGCCATGTCAGGCAGAAAATTAATATTGGTAATACCTATATTGCAGGCCATTACAGACTGATAATATACACGAATCAGCGTCATGAAGTCTTCCATTCCACCTACTTTGGTGTTTTCTTCTCCTTCTGCTTGTTTTTTACTGAATAATCTTGAAAATATGCTCATGGCTTTTTTTATTTTATGTTCTTGCCGCAAAGATACTTATTTTTTTTAATACTTTACCAACATTCCAAATCTTCCTCAATGTCCTTCATTCTATCTTTCGTGAAAACAGGATTCTTAATTCCGCTACGTTTCTGTATCCGATAATCTTCTAATAGGCGGAAAGCATATTTGCCTAATAGAACGATGGCTATCAGGTTACAAATGGTCATGAATCCCATTGCTATATCTGCCAGGCCCCATGCCAAGTCCAAGCTGGCAAGTGCACCGAACATTACCATGCCGCATACAGAGATGCGGTAAACCGGAATAGCCCAGCGTTGGCGGGTGATATATCGTACATTGGCTTCGCCGTAATAATAGTTTCCCAATATACTACTGTAAGCAAAAAATAGAATTGCTACTGCTACATAAATTGTTCCGATATCACCTATTTCATTATTTAACGCCATCTGTGTCAGTTTAATTCCGTTGGCATCTCCTGTAGACGCCAGCCCGCTGAAAAGAATGATAAATGCTGTACATGTGCAAATGACCAAGGTATCTGTAAAAACACCTAATGTTTGAATCAATCCTTGTTTTACGGGATGGGTGACATCGGCGGTTGCTGCCACATTGGGTGCAGAACCCATACCGGCTTCGTTGCTGAACAATCCGCGTTTGATGCCTTGCATCAATGCCATGCCTATACCCCCGCCTAATGCCTGTTCCCAACCGAAAGCATTCTCAATAATCAGCTCAATGACTCCCGGCAAATGTTTGACATTCATAATCACGATGAAAAGTGCTAAAAAAATATACCCCAAGGCCATGATGGGTACAATGATGCTGCTGACTTTGGCTATACGCTGAATACCTCCGAAAATAATAATTAATGTAAGTGCAGTCAATATGCATCCCATCAGAGCCGGAGAAATATTGAAAGCTTCCTCGAATGCGGCACAGATAGTGTTGCTCTGCACGGAATTGAAAGCAAACCCGAAGGTGAAAATGAGCAAAAAGGCGAATAGAATTCCCATCCATGGTTGTTTTAATCCTTTTTTCATGTAATAAGCGGGGCCACCGACAAAAGAATTATGTCCATGTACCTTATATAGCTGGGCAAGTGTGGATTCGATAAAGGCACTGCTGGCACCAAAAAGTGCAATTACCCACATCCAAAAGACTGCACCCGGACCACCCAATGTAATGGCGGTGGCTACTCCTGCCAGATTGCCTGTTCCCACGCGGCTTGCTATGGAGATGGCAAATGCCTGAAAAGAGGAGATGTGATGTTCGCGACCTTCTGTCTTGCCGGTGGAATCTCCAAGCAGGCGTACCATTTCGCCTATCATGCGGAATTGTACAAATTTCGTTTTGTAAGTGAACCAGAATGCGCAACCTAGCAGCATTATAATTAAGATGTATGTCAAAATAACATCATTTACGTTGCCGATTAATTGGGTTAAAATATCCATTACTTTATATTGTCTTTAGTTTAGGTTTTAATATTGATGTTTTTATTCTTGGTTTAGTCTGAAGTAAAACTTATGTCCGCTAAATACAGGCTCTACTAAGCCAAAACGAATAAAGTCTGCTAATAGTTCGCTTGCAGTCTTCCTGTTTAAGTTACAAATTCGGCAACACTGATTGAGAGATATTTCTCCACGTTCTTTCAGTGTGTCAAGCAGCCGTTGTTCTCTTTCTGTAAACTCAACCAATACGCCTTCCGTTTTTTTTGTATGCTGCCACATTTTCAGATGTACAGGTGTGGCAAGGATATTTTCATCTTTGATACGGATGTATGCCCAAGGCTTATTTTTTTCATCCAGTGCATAGACAGGCTTGACTGCCATTTCACCGATAGAAACTTCTAATACGCTTTTTCCTTCGACCAAATAAGTCCGTGTCTCGATTTCTACTTTAGGGCAGCAATACATTGTGGCTGCCGCTTCTATCATATATATTTCTTCTTCTGAACGAATGCCGGCTATTTTGCCGTTGTCTTTGACGCCGACCAACAATCGTCCTCCTTCTGTATTGGCAAAGGCGGACAAGCTTCGGGCTATCTTGCGTGCATCCGATATTTCGAATTTAAAATCTTGATGGCAATGTTCTCCCTCCGAGACCAGTTGCCGGATGTATTGGGTATCTGTTAATGGCTTCATTTCGGTTGCAAAAATAGGAAAAATAATGCTTATGCTCAAAAGGGAGGAGGAAGGATGAAACAAATTATAGGTATTAAATGATAAAAATGAAAGAATTAACTTGGTTATTATCAAGCTTTTTCTTTCATTTGCATAGGAAAAAGAAATTAGCTTTTAAATAATAAAGGATATGAAGAAATTGGGACTTGTCATTGTGCTGTTGTGTCTTTCTATGGCAGTTAGTGCAGGTGGGTTTATGTTCAAGCATCTTGAAGTAAAAGATGGTTTGTCTAGTAATCGGGTAAACGATATATTTAAAGATTCAGAAGGCTTTATGTGGTTTGCTACGGCTTCGGGGCTGAATCGTTATGATGGTTGCCAAATGAAAGTTTATCGCAGCCATAACCTTGACTTGGGACCTTTGCCGGATAATTGTGTTCAAAAGGTACAGGAAGATGGAAAGAAAAGACTGTGGATACGTACCGCTGCCGGTTATACGATTTATGATTCTAAAACAGAAAGTTTTAATCGTGATGTGCATGCTTTGTTGTGGGAAGCCGGTATTGACGGAATCCCTGCTTTGACTTATATTGATAAGAATAAGAACATGTGGTTCTATATTGCTTCTAAAGGATGCTATCTTTATATTCCTGAATCACAGTTGCTTTATCCGCTTTTGTTTGATGCCGGTCAATTGCCTGAAGGAGAGATAACGGATATTTCAGAGTGTAGTGATGGAGTATTGCTTGTGTATAATACGGGAATGATTGTGTGTCTGAACAGGGATACAAATAAAATAAATTGGGATTTAAAGGAGATATCCAAAGAATTGGGAAATAATAAATATGAGACTTTTTCTTTTTTCGTAGATAAAGAGAATGACATTTGGATTTACAGTCCTTCCGGACTTTGGATTTATAATCCGGCAGAGAAGAAGTGGCAAAAGAAGTTAAGAGACCTTATAAATCGGCAATCGCGGAGTGCGGTGTTGTCCGTTGCTCAGGATTTGCAAGGACGTATTTGGATAGGACGGGAACATGACGGGGTAAATATCCTGAATAAGTCTACCGGGGAAATAAAAACATTGATGCATCAACCTGACGATGAACGCAGTCTGCAAGATAATACTGTTTCTGCATTATATGAAGATCCTAATGGAATGATGTGGTTAGGCACATGGAAGAAAGGAATATCTTATTATCATGAAAGTATCTTCAAATTCAGTCTTGATTATGTGGGTGATGTTACTGCTGTTGAAGAAGATAAGAATGGGGATTTGTGGATAGGAACCAACAATGATGGTTTGATACATTGGAAAATAAATACCGGTGAACCTCAATTGTTTGTCCGTGAGGTATCCGATGCCAATTCTTTATCATCGGATGCTGTCTCTTGTTTATTGAGAACCAGAGACGGAAAGCTTTGGATAGGAACGCTGGGAGGAGGATTGGACTGTTATGATAATGGTCGATTTACTCATTATAAGAATATGGTGAAAAATAGTAAATCATTGACTGATAATAATATTGTGGCGTTGGCGGAAGATAAATCTGGTATTGTCTGGATAGGTACATCAGGTGGTGGTCTGCAAAGTCTCAATCCACGTACAGGAGAATTTAATACTTATAATACCACAACGTCTGACCTTGCATTTAATACTGTTTCTTCATTATATATAACTAGGGATAACTCCTTAATGATAGGGACTTCCCGGGGACTATCTGTCATGGATTTATCAACAAAAAAGATTATTTCTTTGACGGGAACTAAATCGGGAAAGACTCGTTTCTCAAACCAGAATATAAATCAGGTGTATGAAGATAGTCGTGGGCTGATATGGATAGCAACTCGTGAGGGATTGAATATTTATAACCCGAAGATAGATGAATTGACGATTCTTGCAGAGAAAAATGGTTTGTCAAACCTGTTGACAGTCGGAATTGTGGAGGATGATAACTCGAATATGTGGATAACTTCTGCCAAAGGATTGACTCATATCATACCGATGCTTGACTCAAAGACCGGTATGTATGATTTTCGTTGTAATATTTATGATGAAAGAGATGGTTTACAGAGTAGCGGTTTTAATCAACGCTCTGTGAAAAAGTTGTCTTCCGGTGAAATCGTAATAGGAGGAGTATATGGAATTAATCGTTTCTTTTCTGATAAGATTAAATACAACGAGGTATTGCCTAACGTGTTTTTTACTCATTTCTTGTTGTTCAATAAAGAAGTTGAAGTAGGAGAAGTATATGGTAATAAAGTCATTTTGGATAAGGCTTTGAATTTTGTAGATCAAGTGGAGTTGGATTATAAGCAGAATATGTTTTGTGTGCAGTTCGCTTCAGATAATTATATTATTCCTGAGAAAGTGGAATATGCCTATAAGCTGGAAGGATTCGGTGATGAATGGATTACGACTAAGACAGGAGAGGCGGTTTATACCAATTTATTTCCCGGTACTTATTTATTGAGGGTAAAAGCAATAAACAGTGATGGATTCAGTGGAAATGAAGAAGCTTCGCTGAAAATAGTTGTTACACCTCCGTTTTGGCTGTCTACATGGGCTTGTATACTGTATGTTATTCTGTTTGTTGGCATTATGTTGTTAATGTGCAGTAAAATGTGCGGTGGCAAACGTAAATCCGGACAATCAGAGGAGCAGTCTGAGATAGGAGAGGATGAATCGGATGAGGAATCGGAAGAATTAGAACAGCCCGGCAGTTATAAACCGGAAGAGAAGGTGACGTCTGAAGAAGAATCCGGTGCCGTTTTACTTGCTCACGATGAATCAATATCTTCCGAAGTTGTGGATGAAGTTGTTTCGAAAGCAGTTGAAGAAGAAGAGGTTGTAGAGATAAAAACGATAGAATCTGTTTTGGAGGAAAAAAAGGAAATTGACACCGTTTCAACCATCAAGACCCAGAGGGCCAGAGTTATCCAACTTATAGAAGATGAAAACAGTGACGAGTATACTACTTATATAGTACCGGAAGATGAGTTGCCGGAGGTGATTATTACTGCAGGAAGTAAGAAGGTTGATGGTATTATCCCTCCTGCTATCAGTGAGATGATAGGAACGAAGAAAGCTGTAAGCCATAGTGGTAATGATGAATCGGTAGATGAGAAGCTATTGGGAGCCGCGATGAAATATGTAGAAAGTAATATTTCCCGTAGCGATTTATCGGTAGAAGAATTAAGCCGTGAACTGGGAATGAGCCGTGTAAACTTATATAAGAGATTGGTGGCTATGACAGGGAAGACACCGATAGAGTTTATTCGTGTTATTCGTTTGAAGCATGCTGCTAAGTTGTTGCGTGAGACTCGGATGAATATATCGGAAGTTGCTTATCAGGTGGGATTCAATAATCCTAAGTATTTTACTAAATATTTTAAAGAAGAATTTGGTATGCTTCCGTCAGTGTATCAGGAGAAAGAAAAACAAGAACAAGGCGAATGATAAGAACAATTCCATTTGGAAGTTGTTTTATTTGTAATAATCACATTTAAAATAAGAATAGAATGGAACATACAGTCATACATGATGAGAAGGTAAATCGGTTTGAGGTTTTTGAATCGGGACAGATTGCTTATCTGCAATATGAGGAAAAAGACGGGGTGCTGGATATACTCCATACCATGGTTCCTCCACAATTGGAAGGAATGGGAATAGCAGCAGATTTGACAACGGCTGCTGCCAGATATGCCGAAATAAATCAATTGAAGATAAAACCTACTTGTTCATTTGCAAAAACATATTTCATACGTCATTCGCAATACGGGGATTTATTGGTATAAAGACGAAAAAAGCAGTGTGTTGGAAATCCAATGTAACTATTACACTGGTTTGTTTTTGACACACTGCCTTCTTTGGTATCCGTATTTTAGTCACACTGTTTGTGAGTCATAATCTCCAATACTAATTTATCTGTTTCATTCATGCCTTGTGAGCCGATTTTGGTCAGGTTGCGGATACTGCGGTCTACATTATCATCGATAATACCTTCTACGGAACTGACGCATTTATGCTCCATTGCTAAAATAGCGGAAAATACAGCTGTAGATACACCACTGGTCAGTTTGAGGGCACAGCTGGGCTTTGCTCCGTCGCAAATCATTCCCGTGATATTGGCTATCATATTTTGTACGGCAAAAGTAATCTGTTCGTAATTTCCTCCCATTAAGTAGGTTATTCCACAACTGGAACCTGTTGCTGCAACTACACAGCCGCACAAAGCAGATAAACGCCCCAAACTTTGTTTTATATAAATAACAGTCAAATGACTGAGAACGAGTGCACGAATTAATTCTTCTTCAGATTTATGGTTGTCTTCTGCATAAACCACCACAGGCAAAGTAGCAGTAATTCCTTGGTTTCCACTGCCGGAGTTACTCATTACAGGAATCATGGCTCCGGCCATACGTGCATCGCACGCTGCAGAAGTATAAGATAGAATATGAGTGAAAGTATTGCTGCCTAATAACTGTTTTTCGCTTTTGCTTTCTTTTAATATTTTGCCTAATTGATGTCCGTAATTACCTTGAAAAGAGCGTTCGGCTGCATTTTTGTTCAAACGTTTGGTCTCAAGTATGAAGCGGATTTCTTCGAGAGGGGTAGTCGTGGCAAAGTCATAAACTTTCCGTAAATTAAGTTCTGGTTCATGTTGTTCTTCTTCAGAGGAGCTTGTAGCCTGTTTGTTCAGTATAACATCATTGTTATGAGATACATATATAAAATTAGTATGCCCTCCTGATATAATAGCCGTTGCCTTGTCATTATCGGCTTCACAGATTATCTCAATATATAGCTTTTCGTCTATGTCTTTTTTAAGCCCGATGCAGATTGCTTGTGAATCTATCAGCTTTTTTCCTTCCTCTACAGCTTCGGGGGTGCTGTCTTTTAATACTTCAAGCTGGTATTCGGATTTTCCGATTAAAGCTCCCAAAGCGATGGCAATGGGAAGGCCGATCATACCGGTTCCCGGGATGCCCACTCCCATGGCATTTTTCAATATATTGGCACTTAACAGTGCTTTTATTTTTTCAGGTCTTTTCCCTAATGTTTCAGTTGCTTTGGCTACACAAAGTGCGACAGCTATAGGTTCGGTACATCCGATAGCAGGAACCACTTCGCGGTTAATCAGGGCAATGATTTGCTCTCTTTCTGACTTGGCAATCATAGTTTTAGAATTTTTATGAATAAGAAGGCTGTCCGATTCATTTTATTCAGAATGACAAGATGATGGGACTGCCGGGTCTTTAGAGACAGCCTTCTTATCCGGGGTTTTATTTTTCTTTCTTGTAATTATCTAATCCGGTCTGAAGGAAATCCACGTATTTATCTATATCTTCGTCATATGAATACGATTTATTCAGCGGCTTTCCTTCATTGTCTATTAATACATAGAATGGTTGTGCATTAGCACCAAACTTAGAACGTTGCAGATAACTCCATTTGTCACCTACTGTGCGTAGAGTACGTTCCTTACCGTTTTCCATTACCTTGATATGTTCCGGCAATGGCTCTTTGTTGTCTACATATAATGTAATCAATACATAATCGTCTGTCATCAGTTTGCTTACTTTCGGGTCTGTCCATACAGCAGCTTCCATCTTGCGGCAGTTTACACATCCGTAGCCTGTGAAGTCGAGCATAACCGGTTTTCCATTGCGTTTGGCATATTCCATGCCGGCATCGTAATCATCAAATTTGGCATGGACTTCATTGTTATACAAATTGAAATCCTGAGTTGTCATAGGAGGAGCGAACGCGCTGACAGCCTTTAACGGTGCTCCCCACAATCCGGGAACCATATATACGGCGAATGCCAAAGAAATCAATGCCATAAAGAAGCGGGGTACACTTGTGGTATTGTCATCGTCATCATGTGGGAATTTAATCTTGCCTAACAAGTAGAATCCTAACAAACCAAAGATTACAATCCACAAGGCAAGGAATGTTTCGCGGTCCAGAATTCTCCATCCATAAGCTAAGTCGGCTACGGATAAAAACTTTAAGGCAAATGCTAATTCAAGGAAACCCAATGTTACTTTTATGACATTCATCCAGCCTCCGGATTTCGGCATTGATTTTAACCAAGACGGGAACATAGCGAACAGTGTGAATGGCAAAGCCAAAGCGATAGCAAAACCCAGCATGCCGATAGCAGGGGCAATGACACTGCCGGTGGTAGAAACTTCTACCAATAAGAAACCTATAATAGGACCTGTGCAAGAGAAAGAAACCAATGACAAGGTAAATGCCATAAGGAAGATACTCAATAAACCGCTTGTTTGTTCTGCTTTGCTATCCACTGCATTACTCCATTTGGAAGGTAATGTCAATTCAAATGCTCCGAAGAATGACGCAGCAAAAATAATCAGCATTAAACAGAACAAGATATTAAATACAGCATTGGTAGATAGAGCATTTAATGCACTTGCACCGAAAATTAAAGTAATAGCCAAACCTAATGCAACATAAATAACTACGATAGATGCACCGTAAGTCCAAGCATCACGGATACCTTTCTTTTTATCTTTGCTGCGTTTCAGGAAGAAACTTACGGTCATTGGAATAATAGGCCATACACACGGAGTGAATAAGGCAAGCAACCCACCGATGAATCCGGCAAAGAAAATATATATCCAAGAACGATCTTGCTGCGAAGTTGTCTCACCATAGCTGTTCAATTCTTTGATAACCGGTGTCCAATAGTCCTGTACAGAGGTTTCGTTATCGGATAATACAGTAGCAGCACTGTCAATGGCAGTTGCTTCTGCAACAGAATTTTCAGCAGCAGGCTGGTTTACTGTTTCGGCTTTGGTTTCCGATGTTGCAACTGTAGCGGTAGCGGCATTCCCTTTTCCCGAGAAGGAGAACGGTACTTCTGTCGGTGGTAAGCAGTTTTCGTCATTACATGCACCATATTCCAGATAGCCTTCAATTTGATAGGAAGCATCTGTGATTTTAAACTTCTGAACAAAAGTTGCAGTATTCTCGAAGTAACGTAATTTCATTTCGAACACTTTGTCGAAGTTTTCAATTTCTTTTCCCTGTGGAGTGAGCTTTCCCATCAGCTCTGCACCTTGTATTTTTTCCACATTAAAGGTAGCGGAAATAGGACCGCCCGAAGGAAGGTCAGTGGAATAAACATGCCATCCGGCATCAATATTACCGGTAAACACAATCTGTGCTTCTGTGTCGGAAATTGTTTTCAACTCAGTTTTAAACTTGACTGGTTCTTGAATTTGGGCAAATGACGGAAGCCATGCCATGATTATCAAGAGGCAGCTTAATAAAAACTTCTTTTTCATTGTCTGTATTTTACGTTATTAATATTCTGATGATACAAAGAAAGGGATAAAATCTAAAAAAAGAGTCTTTATACCTATATAAATATCGGCAATTGCTGTTTTCGGAAGAAAAATCAAGGGTATATAGTGACTTATTGCTGTTTTTGTAATTCCAGCACTTTATTGCGGTATTGAGAAGGAGTCATTCCCACCACCGATTGGAAAAGGTTGTAGAAAGTGGAAATGGAGTTGAACCCCAAGTCGGCAGAGATTGCTTTTAGCGGAGTGTCGTTTTGGGGATTGGATAATAGGCGGATGGCTTCTTCAATACGGAAACTGTTTACATAGTGAGTAAAGGATTGTTTGGACTGCTCATTGATAATACGAGAAAGATAGGTGCGGTTTGTGCCTAATAAATCGGCTATTTTATCCTTTGTAATACTGTTGTCTTTGTAAATTTTTTCTTCACGCATGGCTCGCTCTAAAGCTCTGAAAAGTTCCAGACTTTTCTCATCGGTGAGTGATGACCCGGCATATTTTTCGGGAGCATTACCGGACTTTCCGTTTTGTTCCAGTTCTCTGATACGTCGGTTCAGTTCTGTTTCTCTTTTGATGGCTTCTTGATTTTGCTTGACGATACTTACATAAAGTTTATTTTTACGTTGGTAGAGGTAGTACAGCAATCCCAATACAATAAAGATAATGATAAGAATAAATGTTTGCTGCTGGATGCGTTGTTCTTTCTGCATCACATCTAGCTTACTCTGTTTTATCATATTCTCTTGTCGCTCGGTGTCATATTTAAATCTCATCTCGCTTAAATCTCTTTCCTTATCTTTATTAAAAAGACTATCATTCTCCAAGCGGAACACCTTATAGTAATTCAGTGCGTTATGGTACTGATGAAGTTGTTCGTAACAGGTAGAAAGAGTTTCATAAAGTGCATTGCGGTGAATTGCATTTGCCCGTGCATACGAAATTGCCAATCCTTGTTTCAGTAACAGGATAGCTTCTTCATAGTTCTTTTCCTTCATTAAAACACGGGCGTATCCCAAATGGGCATATACAATGGAAGAAGTTTGTGCAGCCTGTTTATCTTTCATTGCTTTTTTATAGTATTCGATGGCTTGTACATATTCTCCTGAATCACATAGGATATTTCCGAAAAGATTATAAGTATGTGCCTGATCGTAAAAATCATTTTCCAGCATTAACTTTTCTGCTTCATGAATATATTTTATGGCTTCTTCGTTTTGCTTCATCAAGAAATACAGATAAGCGGTATTGATTGCTCCGGTGTAAATAATATAGGGGTCGTTGAGCCTATGTCCGAGTTCATACGATTCTAACGCATATTTGATGCCGGCTTTATCTTTTTTCAGATAATAGATATTAGCTAAATTAGCTAATAGGATAGCGTATTGCTCTTGATATTTATTTTGTTGTGCCAACGTAATACCCTTATACAGCCATTGAATGGCACGATAATAATCTGTATCGATATTGGCAGCATATAGCCCTAAATTGCCATACACTGAGCATAGAAGAGAATCATTGTGAAGTTTGGTTGCCAACTCCAAAGCCAGATTCAAATTCTTTTTGGCAACCTTCTCCCTGCCACTCATCATTTGTGCTTGTCCTTGAAAGAGATAGGAATATAGATAGAGAGATGGATTTTTACTCTTATCCGCTATATTTTTCATGTATTCAGCATAAGTGATTGTTTTGGAGAACTCTCCTTTATTGAGGTAATATTGACATAGAAATTTTAGTGCATTACTATTTTCAGGTTCCTTTTTGATAACTTCCAGTTGCTTTTCGATAATAAAAGGCTTCTTTTGCGCTTTTGCGCAAAAGGGTGTCCAAAGGAAAAGTACTAAAAGGAGATACGTTATCTTCATGCGTTTTTTCTATTGTAGATGCAAATGTACATGATAATTTTGGGATTTTCATTCTGCATTGTCTCTTTCTTATAATAATTTATGAGGAGAGTAGACTTAAAAAGTGGGATATAAGTGGTTTTAAGAGAAAAAATATAGTGTTTTTTGTTTTTTTTCTCCTAAAAGTATTGCAGTTTTAAAATAAAAGCGTACCTTTGCACCGCTTTCAGGAAGAAAGTACTT
>ERZ772901.337-NODE-337-length-46973-cov-5.931902_pt1 | contig 46973 bp, 39 predicted proteins | sample MGYA00512123_ERZ772901 | MGnify/ENA primary metagenome ERZ772901 (study PRJEB29015, sample SAMEA2737711) | human gut metagenome | biome: human gut; feature: human-associated habitat; material: faeces | place: China | collected 2012 ...
TTCTTAAAGCAGCCTTTAACTCTGGAATTGTAAGTTCCTCATCATTAAAGAACTTCTCCATAAGGTCTTCATCAAGTTCAGCACACTGCTCTACGAGCTTGTCATGATATTCCTGAGCCTGATCCTTTAAATCATCAGGAATCTCACCTACGGAAATATCATCACCCTTATCTCCGTTGAAGACATAAGCCTTCATTTCAAATAAGTCGATGATACCCTTAAATTCATCTTCCTTACCAATCGGAATCTGTACAAGTACAGGATTCTTACCAAGCTTTGTTATAAGCTGGTTGCATGATCCAAAGAAATCTGCACCCATCTTATCCATCTTGTTCATGAAAGCCATACGTGGTACATTGTATTTATCAGCCTGACGCCATACGTTCTCTGACTGCGGTTCTACACCGTTCTGAGCATCGAACACACCTACAGCACCATCAAGAACTCTAAGTGAACGTTCAACTTCTACTGTGAAGTCAACGTGACCCGGAGTATCAATGATGTTGATACGGTATTCTGGCTGTGTCTTATCTGGCTTACCTTCTTTTTCCGGTGTCCAGTGACATGTTGTAGCAGCTGAAGTAATTGTGATACCTCTTTCCTGCTCCTGGGCCATCCAGTCCATGGTAGCAGTACCTTCATGAGTATCACCAATTTTGTGGTTTACACCAGTATAATAAAGGATACGCTCTGTTAATGTAGTCTTACCTGCATCGATATGAGCCATGATACCAATATTTCTGGTTCTCTCCAATGGATATTCTCTTCCAGCCATCGGTAAATCCTCCTATATTATTAGAATCTGTAATGAGCAAAAGCCTTGTTTGCTTCTGCCATCTTGTGCATATCTTCTTTCTTCTTTACAGAAGATCCTGTATTGTTTGCAGCATCGAGGATTTCATTTGCAAGTCTTTCTTCCATTGTCTTCTCGCCTCTTGCACGAGAATAAGCTGTCATCCAACGAAGAGCTAAAGCCTGTCTTCTGTCCGGCTTAACTTCGATCGGTACCTGATAAGTAGCACCACCGATACGTCTAGCCTTAACTTCAAGAACTGGCATGATATTGTTCATAGCTTCTTCGAAAACTTCGATAGCAGGTCTTTCAGTCTTTGCTGCGACTCTGTCAAATGCTCCGTATACAATCTTCTGGGCAACTCCTCTCTTACCATCAAGCATAATGTTGTTGATAAGCTTTGTCACGACCTTATTATTGTAAATAGGATCTGCTAATACATCTCTTTTCTGAGTATGTCCTTTACGTGGCACGGTTCTTCCCTCCTTAACAATATTCATTAATTCATCGGTACTCACAAATATATATGACCTTTTTCCACCTGCGACATCCAATAAAGGCTGCCGCCATCGGGATAATCGGCTGTGTACGTGCGCGGTATATCTTAAACCTGCAACCTTCGGATTAATCTAACTCCGGCACTTGTTATAAATCATATTGTGAATAAATGCGGACTATTTCCGCGTTTTACTGCATGGTTTTTAGAAAATCCGCCAACCTGCAATTTGCCTTTACGATACTAATTATTTAGCATCCTTAGGTCTCTTGGCACCGTATTTAGAACGTGCCTGTCTTCTCTTAGCGACACCTGCTGTATCAAGTACACCACGAACGATGTGATATCTTGTACCTGGTAAATCCTTAACACGTCCACCTCTGATCAGAACAACGCTGTGTTCCTGAAGATTGTGTCCTTCACCTGGGATATAAGATGTTACTTCAATACCGTTTGAAAGACGAACTCTGGCGATCTTTCTAAGGGCTGAGTTAGGCTTCTTAGGTGTTGCAGTCTTAACAGCTGTACAAACGCCTCTCTTCTGTGGAGCAGCTACGTCTGTTGCTTTCTTCTGAAGTGAGTTGTATCCCTTCTGAAGAGCTGGTGCTGTAGACTTCTTTACTGTTGTTTTTCTTCCCTGTCTTACTAACTGGTTAAATGTAGGCATTCCTTTTTCACCTCCCGGAATTAGAATAATTCATGGTTGCATATTCAGTTCATTTCTGAATAATGTGGCATAGCAGGGCTTTCCTGTTATCACACACTTGTTTAGTATATATTTTATATTTTTATATGTCAAGCACTTTTTAAAATTTTTAGCTCAAAGATATATCTGCTCAAACTTTTTCTGTAAAAACCAGAAATTCCGGTACAGTGCATTACCACTATACCGGAACTTTTTATCCTATGCCTGAAACGGCTTTAGTTTTATTCTGTTACTGTAACTTCTTCTTCCATCAGTTCCAGTGTTTCGTCATCAGAAATGTCAGATGCAGCTTCTTCTTTTGCTCTTTCGGCTGCTTCTTCTTCAATTTCTTTGCGGACCCTTTCATTAGAATCCAGTTCAACGTTCTGATAACGCTTCATACCTGTACCGGCAGGAATCAGTTTACCAATGATAACGTTTTCCTTCAGACCAATCAGCGGATCGACCTTACCGTTAATAGCGGCATCTGTCAGAACCTTTGTTGTTTCCTGGAAGGAAGCAGCTGACAGGAATGAATTTGTTGCAAGAGAAGCCTTTGTAATACCCAGAATAATTGAAGTACCTGTTGCAGGAGTCTTGCCTTCCTCTTCCAGCTTTTCGTTTACTTCCGTAAATTCAATTGTATCTACCTGAGAACCTGTCAGGAATTCTGAATCTCCAGGAGATTCAATAACAATCTTCTTTAACATCTGGCGTACAATCAATTCGATATGCTTATCGTTGATTTCTACACCCTGGATACGGTAAACCTTCTGGACTTCACGCAGTACGTAATCCTGTACGGCACGTACGCCGAGGATTCTTACGATATCATGAGGATTTTCAGAACCTTCTGTGATTTCTTCACCCTTTACAACAATCTGACCTTCCTGAACCTTGACTCTTGTATCTCTAGATACAGGATAAGCCTTTGAGTTACCATCATCGTCTGTAATAACAATATCTGTCTTCTTTTCTGTCTTTGCAAAGCTTACGACACCGCCAAACTCTGCCAGTACAGCAAGTGCCTTTGGCTTTCTTGCTTCAAAAAGTTCTTCGACACGAGGAAGACCCTGTGTAATATTATCACCGGCAACACCACCTGTATGGAAAGTACGCATAGTAAGCTGTGTACCCGGTTCACCGATAGACTGGGCAGCGATAATACCAACAGCTTCACCAACCTGTACGGTCTGACCTGTAGCCATGTTAGAACCGTAGCACTTTGCACATACACCGATGTGTGAACGGCAGGTAAGAATTGTTCTGATTTTAACCTTTTCAACACCTGTTGCAACAATCTGTGCTGCTCTCTTTGGTGTTACAAGGTGGTTTGCAGCTACAATCACTTCACCGGTAGACGGATCAATGATGTCTTCTGCAAGATATCTGCCTGTAATACGTTCTTCTAATGATTCAAGGATATCTGCCTTTGCATCGCTGCTTGCAGTTGCCTTATCATTTACGAATTCAGATACATACATACCCGGAATTGTCTTACCGGCGCTGCAGTCTGTTTCTCTGATAATCAAATCCTGTGATACGTCTACAAGACGTCTTGTAAGGTATCCTGAATCGGCTGTACGAAGCGCTGTATCGGACAGACCCTTACGCGCACCATGCGCTGAAATGAAGTATTCCAGTACATCAAGACCTTCACGGAAGTTGGATTTGATTGGGAGTTCGATTGTATTACCGGATGTATCTGCCATCAAACCACGCATACCTGCGAGCTGCTTAATCTGCTGGTTAGAACCACGGGCACCTGAATCGGCCATCATGAAGATGTTGTTGTATTTATCAAGACCTTCAATCAGGGCATCCTTTAATGCCTCATCCGTTTCCTGCCATACGCGGATAACATTCTTATGTCTTTCTTCATCTGTTGAACGACCTCTGTTGTAGTTTACAGTAATCTGTTCAACCTTCTTTTCTGCATCGGAAATCAGCTTCTTCTTAATCGGCGGCACAGTCATTTCTGAAATAGAAACGGTCATGGCTGCTCTTGTAGAATACTTATAACCCATTGCCTTAATATCATCAAGTACTTCGGCTGTTGTCGTTGTACCGTGGGTATTAATAACGTGCTGTAAGATATCCTTTAACTGCTTCTTTCCTACGTGGAAATCAACCTCCAGAAGCATCTGGTTTTCTTCCTTGCTTCTGTCTACATATCCTAAATCCTGTGGAAGAATTTCATTGAAAATAAATCTTCCCAGTGTAGATTCTACATTACCTGAAACGGTATTGCCTTCTGCATCGGTCTTTGTCATATGAACTAAAATCTTAGAGTGTAATGTAATAACTCCGTTTTCATATGCAAGAAGTGCTTCGTTTACATTCTTAAAGAACTTACCTTCACCCTTTGCCCCCGGTCTTTCCTGTGTCAGATAGTAAATACCAAGAACCATATCCTGTGAAGGAACAGCTACAGGACCACCATCAGACGGCTTTAACAGGTTGTTTGGTGAAAGCAGCATGAAGCGGCATTCTGCCTGTGCTTCTACTGAAAGCGGCAGATGGACGGCCATCTGGTCACCATCGAAATCGGCGTTGAACGCTGTACAAACAAGCGGATGCAGCTTAATTGCCTTACCTTCTACAAGGATTGGCTCGAATGCCTGAATACCAAGTCTGTGCAGTGTAGGAGCACGGTTTAACATAACCGGATGCTCTTTGATAACATCTTCCAGCACATCCCATACGCTGTTTTCAAGATGTTCTACGCTCTTTTTCGCTTTCTTAATATTGTCAGCCAGTCCACGTCTTACCAGTTCTCTCATAACAAACGGCTTAAACAGCTCAATTGCCATTTCCTTGGGAAGACCACACTGATAAATCTTTAATTCAGGACCTACAACGATAACAGAACGGCCTGAATAGTCAACTCGCTTACCAAGGAGGTTCTGACGGAAACGTCCCTGCTTACCCTTTAACAGGTCTGAAAGTGACTTTAACGCTCTGTTACCAGGACCTGTTACCGGACGTCCGTTTCTACGTCCGTTATCAATCAGGGCATCAACAGCTTCCTGAAGCATTCTCTTTTCATTACGGATAATGATTTCCGGAGCGCCCAGCTCAATCAGACGTGCAAGTCTGTTGTTTCTGTTGATGATTCTTCTATATAAGTCATTTAAATCGGATGTTGCAAAACGTCCACCGTCTAACTGTACCATTGGTCTTAAATCCGGTGGGATTACCGGAATTTCAGTTAAGATCATCCATTCCGGTCTTGTTCCGGCTGTTAAAAACGCTTCCATGACTTCAATTCTCTTAATGAGTCTTGCTGCCTTCTGGGAAGTTGTATTTTCAAGTTCTTCCTTTAACTTTGCAACTTCTGATTCCAAATCCACATTTTTAAGCAGTTCATAAATGGCTTCCGCACCCATGCCGACACGGAATGTATTGCCGTACTGATCGTAGAGTTCACGGTATTCCTGTTCTGTTAAAATCTTCTTGAACGGAATTTCTGTCGTACCCGGATCAATTACAATATAAGCTGCAAAATATAATACTTTTTCAAGGTTCTTCGGTCCGATGTCCAGAATCAGATCCATACGGCTAGGAATTCCCTTAAAATACCAGATATGGGAAACAGGAGCCGCTAAATGGATATGTCCCATACGATCTCTACGGACACTGGCCTTTGTTACTTCGACACCACACTTATCGCAGATAATACCCTTATCTTTGATTTTCTTATATTTACCGCAGTGACACTCCCAGTCCTTACTCGGTCCAAAGATTCTTTCACAATATAAACCATCTTTTTCCGGTTTTAAAGTTCTGTAGTTGATTGTCTCCGGCTTTGTAACCTCACCGTGAGACCACTCTAAAATATCCTCCGGAGAAGCCAGTTTAATCTGAATCTTATCAAACTTCATAGACTGACTGGTCAAATCTCTTTTTGATTCTTCTGCCATGATCGTGCTCCCTTCTATTAATCCATCATATCTGAATTGCCATCGCCATAATCATCTGCATCATCAAATGCATCATCGCCGGCATACTCTACATCCTCTGCATCTTCAAAGCCGTCTTCACCGACTGTCTGAATGGTTGAACCATTCTTAGCATATTCTGCTTCCTCTTCTCTGCTGTCACGTCTGTATCTGCCATCATCAAGAACTTTCTTGAAGTCAGTTACTTCGTATTCAGAGCTTTCAAGCAGTTTCACTTCATTGTTATCCTTATCAAGCACTCTTACGTCTAATGCCAGGGACTGGAGTTCCTTTAAAAGTACCTTGAAGGATTCCGGAATACCCGGTTCAGGGATATTTTCACCCTTGATGATTGCTTCGTAAGTACGAACTCGTCCTACAACATCATCGGACTTCACAGTCAGGATTTCCTGTAATGTATATGATGCACCGTAAGCTTCCAGTGCCCAAACTTCCATTTCACCGAAACGCTGTCCACCGAACTGTGCTTTACCACCGAGCGGCTGCTGTGTTACAAGTGAGTAAGGACCTGTTGAACGTGCATGAATCTTATCATCAACCAGATGATGGAGCTTTAAGTAGTGCATGAAACCGATTGTTACAGGACTGTCAAAATATTCACCTGTACGTCCGTCACGCAGTCTTACCTTACCGTCACGTCCGATCGGAACACCCTTCCATTCTTCTCTGTGTGCTCTGTTGTCACTCAGATACTGGAATACGTCAGGATTCAGCAGTTCTTTATATTTATCTGTAAATGTTACCATATCTTCCGGATAATCTTCGCCATTTTCCTGTGCAGCTGCCTTTTCACGCTGTAATTCTTCATCGTCAAAAGGTGTATTTGCATAGTCATTTGCCATATCCAGTGTATCCATAATATCATTTTCGTCTGCACCGTCGAATACCGGTGTAGAAATGTTAAAGCCAAGCACCTTTGCTGCAAGACTTAAATGGATTTCAAGCACCTGTCCGATATTCATTCGTGAAGGCACACCCAGAGGGTTTAAGACGATATCAAGCGGACGTCCGTTTGGAAGGAATGGCATATCTTCCACAGGGAGAACTCTGGAAACGACACCCTTGTTACCATGACGGCCGGCCATCTTATCACCTACAGAAATCTTTCTCTTCTGTGCAATATAGATGCGGACAGACTTGCTGACACCCGGTGCCAGTTCATCGCTGTTTTCTCTTGTAAATGTCTTCACTGCCACAACGATACCATATTCACCATGAGGTACCTTTAATGAAGTATCTCTTACTTCTCTTGCCTTTTCACCGAAGATTGCGCGAAGCAGTCTTTCTTCAGCTGTCAGTTCTGTTTCACCCTTTGGTGTTACTTTACCAACCAGAATATCTCCGGCACGCACTTCTGCACCGATGCGGATCACACCGTTTTCATCCAGATCCTTGATAGAATCACTGCTTGCGGAAGGAATATCTCTTGTGATTTCTTCCGGTCCTAACTTTGTATCACGGGCTTCGATTTCATATTCTTCAATATGGATAGAAGTGTATACATCATCACGCACCAGACGTTCACTTAATAATACAGCATCTTCGTAGTTGTAACCTTCCCATGTCATGAAACCGATTAACGGGTTCTTACCTAATGCAATTTCACCATTCTGTGTAGAAGGACCATCTGCGATAACATCGCCTTCCTTCACCTTGTCACCTTTAAATACGATTGGACGCTGGTTATAGCAGTTGCTCTGGTTACTTCTTGAGAACTTTGTCAGCTTATACTCATGTACCTTGCCGTCATCTTCTCTTACAATAATTTTATCAGATTCAGACAAAAGAACTTCACCGTCTGCTTCTGCTACAACGCAGACACCTGAGTCTCTTGCTGTCTTATTTTCAATACCTGTACCAATAACCGGTGCTTCTGTCATCAGAAGCGGTACGGCCTGACGCTGCATGTTGGAACCCATCAGCGCTCGTGTACAGTCATCGTTCTGAAGGAACGGAATCATGGATGTCGCAACAGAGAATACCATCTTTGGCGATACGTCCATTAATTCAATCTGTGTCTTGTCAAATTCAGAAGTTTCTTCTCTGTAACGGCCAGATACAGTATTCTTAACGAAATGTCCTTCTTCGTCAATTTCCGCATTCGCCTGTGCTACATGATAATCATCTTCTTCATCAGCCGTAAAGTACTGTACTTCATCGGTAACACGCGGATTCTTTGGATCGGTTCTGTCTACCAGACGGTACGGTGCCTCTACAAAACCATATTCGTTAATTCTTGCATAAGATGCAAGTGAGTTAATCAGACCGATGTTCGGACCTTCAGGTGTTTCAATAGGACACATTCTTCCGTAATGTGTATAGTGAACATCTCGAACCTCGAAACCGGCACGATCTCTTGACAGACCACCCGGTCCTAATGCAGAAAGACGTCTTTTATGCGTAATTTCTGACAACGGGTTATTCTGATCCATGAACTGTGACAGCTGGGAACTTCCAAAGAATTCCTTAATCGCTGCCGTAACCGGTTTAATGTTAATCAGGGACTGCGGAGAAATACCGCTTAAGTCCTGTGTGGACATTCTTTCCCTGACAACTCTTTCCATTCTGGAAATACCGATTCTGAACTGGTTCTGTAACAGTTCACCGACCGCTCTGATACGTCTGTTACCAAGGTGATCAATATCATCCTTTGTACCAACGCCGTATTCAAGGTGCATATTATAATTAATAGAAGCAATAATATCTTCTACAGTAATGTGCTTTGGAATCAGATCGGCAATGTTCTTGCAGATTGCTTCTTTGATTTCTTCAAGTGATTCATTTTCAGCTAAAATCTGGCTGAGTACAGGGAAGAATACAGCTTCTGTAACACCGAGTTTTCTTGCTTCTTCCTTTGAAATATCAACCCATTTTGTAATATCAACTGCCATGTTAGACAGCACTTTTACTCTCTTTGTTGTAATTGTACCGTCACTGTTTCTTAAATCTACATTTAAGAAGACTGCCGGAACCGCTGCATCCTGAATTGCCTGTGCTGTTTCTCTATCAAGCTTATCGCCTGCCTGTGCAATGACATTGCCCTGTGTATCCACAACATCATCTGCAAGGATATGTCCTGAAAGTCTGCTCTTGAAAGAAAGCTTCTTATTAAACTTATATCTTCCCACCTTTGCAAGGTCATATCTTCTCGGATCAAAGAACATACCTGAAATCAGCGCTTCCGCACTATCTACAGATAACGGTTCACCCGGTCTTAACTTCTTGTAAAGCTCTAAAATACCTTCCTGATAGTTTGTAGAAGTATCCTTCTCCATTGTAGCAAGAAGCTTTGGTTCTTCGCCGAAAATATCAATAATTTCAGCATTTGTTCCGAAACCGAGTGCACGGATCAACACGGTTACAGGAACCTTTTTATTTCTATCTACTTTAACATAGAACACATCGTTGGCATCTGTTTCATACTCTAACCATGCACCACGGTTTGGGATAACCTGTGAGCTGTAAAGGAAAATCTTACCGTACTTATCCTTCTGGATATCGTAATAGATACCTGGTGAACGTACCAGCTGGCTGACGATAACTCGTTCTGCTCCGTTGATAACGAATGTTCCCGTCTTTGTCATAAGTGGAAGGTCGCCCATGAAAATTTCATGTTCGCTGATATCTTCACTTTCCTTATTGTGGAGTCTTACTCTTACCTTCAGAGGTGCTGCATATGTAGCATCTCTTTCCTTACATTCTTCAATAGAATACTTGACATCATCTTCGCATAAAGCAAAGTCAACAAATTCCAGACTCAATCTGCCATTGTAGTCTGCTATTGGAGAGATATCATCAAAAACTTCTTTTAACCCTTCATCCAGGAACCACTGATAAGAGTCCTTCTGAACTTCAATAAGGTTCGGCATTTCAAGAACTTCTTTCTGTCTTGAATAGCTCATTCTCATGCTCTTGCCTGCCTTGACCGGACGCATTCTGTTTTTCTCCATTGACGTTTCACCCCTTGTGTTTATTTTTATATAAAATCTGATATTTTTAATATGCAATGCAATAAAAAAGCATAAGCATACACAATAGTGCATTGTCCATAATAGCATACAGTCACTTGTCTGTCAAGCACTATACATGATAATTTTTACCAGTTTTTCCTTTTTATTACATTTGCGCGCATAATTATGAACATTATAACATTTTCAGAATTGAAAGTAAATTCATTTTCACGAATTACACCGCTGCCGTACAGTATTTCTATAACGTAAAAAACCGGACTCCCGCAGGAATCCGGTTCTTAATTTTATATTGATACTGTTGTGGGTAAAATTACTTAAGAGTAACCTTAGCGCCTTCAGCTTCAAGCTTCTTCTGAATTTCTTCAGCTTCTTCCTTAGAAGCGCCTTCCTTAACAACCTTAGGTGCGCCATCAACAACTTCCTTAGCTTCCTTTAAGCCAAGACCTGTGATTTCACGAACAACCTTGATAACCTTAACCTTGTTAGCGCCAGCTTCTGTAAGTTCTACATCGAATTCTGTCTTTTCTTCACCTGCTGCTGCGCCAGCACCTGCTGCTGCAACAACAACGCCTGCTGCTGCAGATACGCCGAATTCTTCTTCGCAAGCCTTAACTAAATCGTTTAATTCTAATACTGATAATCCCTTAATAACTTCAATGATTTCCTGTGTAGTCATTTATTTACTCTCCTTTTATATTATTGGGCTGCTGCCCGGACCGTCCATACGGTATCCGTACAGACTCTGTTCAACATTTCCATGGATACGTTTTGTATCCGGACACGGAAATTAAGCAACTTCTTCGTTCTTTTCAGCGATCTGCTTAATAACACGTGCAAAGTTTGTAATAGGTGACTGGATGCTTCCAAGGAACTTGCTGAGAAGTTCGTCTCTTGACGGAATAGAAGCAATTGTCTGAATGCCAGCTGCATCGTAGTATGTTCCTTCAACAACACCGCACTTTAATTCAAGAGCTTCAGCTGTCTTAGCGAAGTTGCTAAGGATTCTAGCCGGAGCTGTTGCATCTGTAGTGCAGATAGCAATTGCTGTAGGTCCTTCAAGCATATCTGTCATTGGCTCGAATTCTGTACCTGCGATAGCTCTCTTTACTAAAGTATTCTTATATACCTTGTAAACGACACCGGCTTCTCTTAACTGCTTACGAAGCTGTGTATCCTGCTCTACAGTTAAGCCACGGTAGTCAACTAAAACAACGCCCTGCGCGCCATTTAAGTGTCCTGAAATTTCGTCTACGATAGGTGCTTTAAGTTCTACCTTTGCCATGAATTTGTTACCTCCTGTTAGATTTGTATCCCACCAGAGGGATAAATTCTGCCCAATTCATAAAAAAGTCCTCCAAAGCACAAGACCTCAGAGGACGTAGATTCATGTCTTAATATACCGCAGACTGTCTGTCTGCCGCATTTCATAATCCTCGGTAGGCGAATAACCTTTAACCCCGGATGGGGACCTGCTGTCTTAGGCAAAATATTGCATTGTGTGATGTATCACACAAACAAATGATAGTATACTATCTTCATATATAGGTTGTCAACCGTTTTTTACAAATTAGCCAACATATTTTGCTGTGCTGACCTTAACACCAGGACCCATTGTAGAAGTAAGTACAACACTTCTTAAATACTGACCCTTTAATGTTGAAGGCTTTGCCTTAACGATTGCATCCATAATAGCCTGGAAGTTGTCCGCTAACTGGTCTTCAGTGAATGAAGCCTTACCAATTGGCACGTGAATGATATTTGTCTTATCAAGTCTGTATTCAATCTTACCAGCCTTGATATCATTAACAGCTTTTGTTACATCCATTGTAACTGTACCAGCCTTCGGGTTTGGCATTAAGCCCTTAGGACCAAGTACACGTCCCAGACGACCAACAACGCCCATCATGTCAGGTGTTGCAACAACAACATCAAAATCGAACCAGTTATCATTCTGAATCTTAGGAATCAGTTCCTCACCGCCTACGAAATCAGCGCCTGCTGCTTCAGCTTCTTCAGCCTTAGCACCCTTAGCGAAAACTAAAACCTTAACAGTCTTACCTGTTCCGTGTGGAAGAACAACTGCGCCTCTGATCTGCTGATCAGCATGACGTCCATCACAACCTGTTCTGATATGAGCTTCAATTGTTTCGTCAAATTTTGCTACTGCAGACTTCTTTACAAGAGCAACTGCATCTGTAGCTTCATATAATGTTGCGCGGTCGATTAACTTAGCCGCTTCAACGTATTTCTTTCCTCTTTTCATTATCAAAAAACCTCCTAGTGGTAATATCGGAAGGGACTTGCTTTCCTCCCACATATATCAAATTAATATGAATCAATTAATCTTCTACAACGATTCCCATACTCTTTGCTGTTCCTTCTATCATAGACATAGCAGTCTCGATAGATGCAGCATTTAAGTCTGGCATCTTTAATTCAGCAATCTTCTTAATTTCTTCCTTAGAAATCTTTGCAACCTTTGTCTTGTTTGGTGTACCAGAACCTGACTTAATGTTGCAAGCCTTCTTTAAAAGAACTGCTGCCGGCGGAGTCTTTGTAATAAAGCTGAAACTTCTATCAGCATATACTGTGATAACAACCGGGATAATTAAATCTCCCTGATCTGCTGTCTTTGCATTGAACTGCTTTGTAAACTCTACAATGTTTACACCATGCTGACCAAGAGCTGGACCAACTGGTGGAGCCGGTGTAGCTTTGCCGGCAGGAATCTGTAATTTGATATAACCTGTTACTTTCTTTGCCATTTTAGGCACCTCCTAAATATTATGTGGTAATTGGCGAAAGATACGGCTGATTTAAATCTGCCGCTTCAATCTCCCACGCTTATGCCTCACTGCCTATATGCCCATAAGCAGCTGCTTAAGCTTTCTGTTACATAAGTTTTACGTCTGTAAAACCAATCTCAACCGGTGTTTCACGGCCGAACATTTCTACATTAATGGTCAGGCACTGCTTGCCGTCATTAATTGCTGTAATTTCCCCAACTGTATTCTCCCATGCTCCTGAAAGAATCATTACCTGGTCACCAACTTTACCAGCAAACTGGACAACCGGCTTTGGAGCCTCAGTTCCCGGAAGGGTAATTCCAAGTGATTTAATTTCAGCCGGAGTGAGCGGTACCGGTTTGGATCCCGGACCTACAAATCCTGTAACGCCTCGGGTGTTGCGGACAACATACCAGCTGTCATCGTTCATCACCATGTTAATGAGTACGTATCCAGGGAACATCTTCTTCTGGGCAGACTTTGTTGCACCGTTCTTTACTTCAACAACCGTTTCAAGCGGAACGATGACTTCGAGAACCTGGTCCTGAAGATTTCTGTTTTCAACTGTTTTTTCGATGTTTGCCTTTACCTTATTCTCATAACCGGAATAAGTGTGGACAACATACCATTTTGCTTCGTCCATCTAATCACCTTTTCCTTACTTCACCAAGAATTCGATACCAAAGCGGGCAATCAAGTCCACTACTGAAATGATTACACCGACTACAACGGATACAATCACAACCGCAGCAGTTTCCTTTGTAAGTGACTTCTGGTCAGGCCAGACAATTTTCTTGAACTCAGCCTTTAAACCTTTGAACCAGCTTTTTTTCTGTTTTTTTGTTTTAACAGTTTCACCCATAGCTTTTACCTCACTGCTCCAAATTACTTGGTTTCCTTGTGTAATGTGTGTGATTTACAGAACTTACAGTACTTCTTTGTTTCCATTCTGTCCGGATGAGTTTTCTTATCCTTCGTAGTGTTGTAATTACGCTGTTTACACTCTGTACATGCCAATGTTATCTTAACGCGCACAACTTCCACCTCCAATTTTCGTTAAATTTTTGTAGGTGTATGAGATTCTACACCAATTGGTTCTTTTTTAGGCATAAAAAAAAGACCGCTTCCATAGCCGTTCTAGTTTATCATAGTAAACAGGCACTCGTCAATATCTTTTTTGACAAATTTTTTAATCCAAATCTTTAAATTTTCCTTAAAGAAACTGCGTGACATTCCGAATATATTAGTATATAATATTATCCAATCATTTTAGATAATTGCTTTTTTTACAAATGCCCCACATGGAAAACGGATTTTCTAACGGGACATTCAGCTTTTTTACGTAAAGCTGTCTATTATAGTTTTTGTAACTTCACAGCTTACCACTAATAACCACAATACACGAGATATAGATTATTGCAGACAAGGAGGTTCGTGACGATGATCAATTCGGTTTATAACTACTATGCCGCCCAGTACGGTCACAGAGAGTATTCTAAATATGATACCCATTCAAAGGCCCAGCTCAAAAGCACCTTTGGCAAATTACAAAAAATCAACAGTCAGACTCCTTCTTATAAGATTGATTTTTCTGACGCGGCATTAAAATATGCTATTGATTTAAAAGAAAATGCACGGGAATTAAGCCAGATTGCAGATGAGCTTTCCGATGAATCCACAGATTCCATTACATACAAACGTTCTGCAACATCCAGCTCGCCGCAGGTCATCGATGCCGAATATATCGGAGATTCTTGTGTGCAGGATTATGAACCGCTTGAAGTTACCGTTTCACAGCTTGCCTGTCCACAGACAAACACCGGCAACTTCTTACAGCCAAATTCTAAGCCGTTTGCAGCAGGTGAGTACTCATTTGATCTGCAGGTGCAGGATTTGACATATCAGTTTGAGTTCGGCATAAACGCTACTGACACCGTAACCGATACCCAGCAAAAGATTGCACGTCTGATTAACCAGGCTGATATCGGGTTAAACGCACAGCTTTTAACGGATGGTCTTGGCAACTCTGCTATTTCCATCACATCCGATGCAACAGGCATCAAGGGAATTTCTCCGACGATTTTCCATATCCAGTCCCAGAATTCCTCAGATGCTTCCGATTCCAATACCGAACTGGTATCTACACTGGGTCTGGACCGCGTGACACAGTATCCGGCAAATGCTGTATATTCTGTAAACGGAACAACTGCCACCTCTGTTTCAAATGAGGTGACAATTGATAATAATTATGTACTGACCTTTTTTGATACAACCGGCAAAGCGCCTGTCACCATCAGCATGAATACCGACACCGATGCAATTGCCGACAGTATCGGCGAATTAATCGGCGGCTATAACAACTTGATTTCGGTAACAGCCAATGATGCCAACGAACATTTTGAAGGAAATGAAAAGTTAAAAAAGGACTTTGCAGGCATTGCAAAATCTTACAACCACCTTTTAAATGAAAACGGGTTAAGCGTTACCGATAATGGTACGATTGCCGTTGACCGTGATGCCATTATTTCTGCCGCAGATAACGGCACATTAGGCGACATTTTTTCAGGTCTGAATGCCTTTAAACAGGCTGTTCAGAAAAAAGCGGAAGACATTTCACTCAATCCTATGGATTATGTCAACAATAAGATTATCGCCTATAAAAACCCGCTCCGCCCGACAAATGACCCCTATAATTTATCCGCCTATACCGGCATGATTTTTGACGGTTATCTGTAACCCCGTTACTAGCAATTAATGCAGAGGCATAAAGAATAAATTTATTATCATTGTACGGCTTCAATCCGGTATGGTTGATACACCAAAAGGGACAGAAAAGTAAGCTTGTGTCATGTGACCTGCTAATCTTTTCTGTCCCTTTTTATCATTAATATTGTCCCGTTTCTAACATTTCCTGAATTGCTTCACCGTCCACCTGACCATTTTCAAGCTTTGGCAGATTCTGCTTTAATACAATAACTTTCTGGATTTCCCAGCGATATCCTTTCTTTTCATTGTATTTGTCAATCTTTTTCTTCATACGGTCTGCTGTCATCTCTTTATCAATCGGTACGATTACAATGGTGAGCTTGTCCCCGTCCATTGTCAGATAGCTTTCCGCAACACCGTGAATTGCCGTAATTTCCTCATTAATTACCCGGCGGCAGATTTTTTCACCGGTTGGCAGCTGCAATACACCCGGATTTCTCTTTGTAATTACCAGTCTGCCATGGCAGTTCATCCTGCCGTAATCACCGGTATGGAACATACCATCTTTTAAAACTTCTTTTGTCGTCTGTTCATCTTTGTCGTACTCTTTCATGACACAGTGCCCGCCGACTAAAATTTCTCCGTCTGCACCTAACTGTACTGCCTCATCATCATATAATTCATATGAGCCGTCCATTTCACGGTTCACCGCAATGCCACCGCTGCACTCTGCCATGCCATATATTGTATACACGTTGTAATTCCGGTCTTTTAAATTTTCAAATAACTTATAGCTGCTCGGTGCGCCGCCGATTACAATGGTACGCAGTTCCGGATTAAATGCCTTGATTCTCTTTAAATATTCAATCATCGACGGTGTACCCGGCAGAATCGTTGTCTTGTAATAATAGGTTTCAGCATCAATATGACGCAGTCCACGTCCGACACATACACACGCGCCGTTTGCCAGCGGCCACAACAGACTGTAAACCAGTCCGAAAATATGAAACAGCATAGTCTGTGCCAGCACTCTGTCATGCTCGCTGCAATAGCAGTGATGATTCATTGCATTCACCGTATACATCAGATTCTGTGTGGTCAGCACAACCGCTTTATCAGATTCTTTATCTGTTGCCGTAAATACCAATACGTTTCCTTCCGGTGTCTGCGGATTATATTCTCCCTCAACATCATCTTTTTCTGCCCCCGGTATCATGATGGCATGACTGTCTGCAAGGATGTACTGATTGGTAGAAGATAAAATGTAATCCACCCCTACTTTTTCCAGCAGGCTTTCCCGTTCCTTATGCGGCAGAAAGGAGTCCACCAGCACAACATCTTTTCCCGCCAGAATAATACCAAATAAATTGACAATCCACCGGTATGATGACGGTCCGTAAAGTGCAACCCGCTTCCCCTCAAAATGCTGCAAATGAATTGCCTTATTGGTCACATCCCGAAACAGCTTTTCATAGCTTCCTGCAAATGTATCATATAAAACAGCTGTTTTCCCGGCATATTTTTCTGCGCTTTCTTTTAACAGCCCGTAAATCGAATTCGTATCCTGCATAATCCGTCCTCCGACAATGTATTTTTATCACATACCTTTATGTGATGTTGGGGGCATAAACCCAAAACTATGAGCAAGCTCATGTGGATTTAGACTTTTTGACCCTGATATCATTTGTGTTTTATTATAACACTTATTAAAGGTTCTTGTAAATTATTCTGTCAAAAGCTTTACAAATCGTTCCGCTACTTTATTCCATGTAAATTCTTTCTGATACATTTCATACGCTTTATCCACAAGGTCTTTACGCCTGCCACGGTTTATCAACAATTCTTCTGCCATATCACATGCCTGTTGTGGATTTACAGATGAATACAAAACAACCGGGCAGTCCGTATCAAGGATATGCTGTCCTGTTCCGAAGACTTTTTTTCTGTAAGGGTTTTCATCAGTCAGAACCGCTGTATGATTTGCCATGCCCGCAAACACACGGTCATGGATTCCCATTTTAAAAAACGGGGACGAATCCGCTATTACGGCACTTCCCGCAATTTTATCAAATGAACGGTCAAATGCAACCGGCTGCTCCACTTGCAGATTCGGCGCAGCGGCATATGCGTACCGCTCCCACCAGTCGCCTACAATTCTTACCGGAATTTTTGCCCGGACGAGTGCCGTCACCAGCTGTTCCCGGTAAGCATTGCGCAGATACATTTCCACCGGATAATACCTGTTCATCAACAGTGCAAATTCTTCTTTTGAAATCTGTCTGCCTTCTTCCTCTAAAACGGCTCTCAATGCGCGTTCCACCGATAAATCCGGCTCTGCCTGAATATGCTCAATCATTTGCAGCATTTCTTTTTTCGCCTGTGCATCCTGACTGCGAATCTGCTCCAGATAGACTTCCGGGCTGCGGTATGTCCCCATAAATAATACATTTTCCTGCTTCTGCTCAAATGCCTTTCCGATAACCGCTTCATTGGCACCAAGCGACAGCATATGTGTACCCTGAATATGCGGATAATGCTTCCGTACATAAGCGGCGTGTTCTTCATCGACTAACAGGACATGATACCGCTGTAACGGACATTGCAGTGTTGCATGGTGATACAGCGGATTGTCTAAAATGTAGTTAAAAAACGGTGCCTGAATGGTGTCCAAATAATAGGTGTCATCATCGCACATCAGCCGCGGCAGCTTGGAATTAAAGTCAATGACCGCCGCGTATTCCTTTCCGACATAACGCTCCAGCACGGTTGCTGCCTGCGGCGAAATCTCCCCCGCCGTATCTTTTGCCGGTACTGCCTGTTCACGCATTTCTCCAGCGATGCCGTCTTCCGGGATTTCGCACAATTCACATTGATACCCTGCATTTTCCAGTGCATCTGCCAGCTGCGCCGCAAAAAATCCGGCGCTGTGGTAGCATAACTGTCTGGTGGTAAAAAGTAAGATTTTGTTGGAATTCAATCCATTATAATAATTTTTCAACATCATTCATAAAATCCTCAAGCAGATATTTTTCTCCCTTTGATAGCTTGTCTGTAGTAAATTCTATCATTTCTTCATCACTGATATAATTAGAAATGTTACAAATTGGTATATTCATTAATACTAACACATCCTGTAACGGATTTTCTTTAAGTAAAAATCTAAAAAGCCATTTTCGTATATTCCCCGGCGAAAATTTTTGATAAAATTCATCTTTTGTATCAAGATTTTTTATACACTCTAAAACTCCATTAATACCACTTTCAGGCAATGGTTTTTGCCAGTTTGTTCTGACATTCCCAAATATGTATATTGCATCATCTTTCTTTTCCTGTAATAATTCTTTAAAACCTTCCTGTAATATATGTGGCATTGTCATTTGATAATTTCCTATTTTAATCTTTTTGCAATTTTTATCTATATCATTCCACGTTAATGCGCATATTTTCCTTCTCTCCAATCCAAAACATAACAAAATCAAAAATATAACCTTATTTCTTTTACCATTTCTTTGACTTTCAATATGCCGAATAATATATGCTATTTTTTTTATATCTGTTTCATTTTCATTTTCTTTAGACTTATTTAAAATATTTCTACATCTATCTAATATTTCATTGCTACTTATATCAAATTCCTTATTATAGGTCTGACTTAATATGAAAGATTTGATATAAAAAAATTGATTCTTGGCTGTGTTAGGCGTTTTTATTGTTCCATTTATTTTTATATAGGATTCATAATCTGCCAGAGTTATATTTTTGTAACATTGTTCAGTATCTTCTATATAATGTCCTCTTTCTTTTATATAATAATTAATAAATCTCTTAATGCAACTAAAATATGCGTCCCAGCTGTTTGATTTTGTAGACGGAAATTGTATGTTTTTATATGTAATTATATCTCTAAAAAAATATATATCTTTATCATATCCCATTAGATATTTATGATTAAAATATGAAAAATATTTGTAATCAGTTTTATTCGTAAATAAAATTCTGAATACTATTTTTTTTGAACCAAAATCCGTATTTGAAGTTTTTATATCTCTATTAAGAAGCCATATTCCATTGGCATGAAATAATATTCCCCACTCATACGTTTTCTTATCTGACTGCATATCTTCACTTAACAAAGATAAAGCTTTTGAATGACTTTGATTTTTATAACATCTCATTAAAAGCTTTTCTGGAATATAATAATCATATCTTGAATTTTCAAAATGCTTGTATAATAGTTCTATATTATAACCAAACGTATTCTTGCAAAATATATTTATAATATTAACATACTCATCTTCCGTTATAGAATCATTATTTTTCAAAACTTTCCTGATACTTGTAATTTCATCGTTACTTTGCATTTAACAATGTCCCTTTCTATAAAGAAACTACGTTTCATTCGTAATTACTATTTAAAATATAATGCCTATCCATAAATAGACAGGCTTCTCTCTTATTGAAAACTATCTGCTACTTTTTTTAAGGTCTTAAAATCACAACAGAATTTAACAACTTTTCCATATTTCATCTGCTTATCATAAAGTTTATCTGCCTTATCAAGAATTTCGTCAATAATTTTTTATATGAAAACATATTCTTTATTTAATAAATCTTTGTATTTTTTCATCTCATCAGTATCACTGTTATCACTATTAAGATTTACTCTACTGTATAAACCATCGACAATCGGAATCATTTTTTTGATATCCAGGACAGATAGTATATGTTTCACATTATCAATATCTTCCGGCACCCAAATTTCATCTTTTCCTATGCGGGATTTTTTTACATATTCATAAATCAAATAACATTCTTTATTGACATTTTTCCACGTTTTGTGTTTTTCCTTGGCTGATGATAATGGAATGACATATTTCCTGCCATCTTTATTTATCAATATCCCAATATATGGTTTGTTGGCATACCCTATAGGTTTATAATATACTTCTGAACATTCGTCGTGCAGCTTTTTCAAGTAATTTAAGTCAATATTAATAAATGTCAGCTTATCTTCTAATACAAACATTATAATTCTCCTTTGTATTTTAGAAAAAAATATGGGAAGACTCCGCTTCCCATTCATTAAAGTTCATCTCTTTACGGATTGAATACCGAAGGTTAATGGAGACCCTCTTTAAAGTCCATCTCTTCTATAATTCAAGATTATAAGGTTAATGGAGACCTTCCTATAATTATAATATAACAGTTATTTTATCCTGTCAATCAAATATCATTTGGATAACTTAAATTTACTGTAGGAATGAAATAGACAGCACTCACCTGTGAACTGTTTCAAATTTAACGACCGTGCCAACAACGCTTTTGCTGCCCGGTTTGATAAGCATATTGAAAGTGCTTCTTATGATGCCGCTTGCTGTCAATACCTGCCGGCTGGATTTTTACCGGAGTGATGTTTTATTTGTCGGTACAATGTATAATGAAATACACAACCTGTATGACCGCATGGAACATTTATCCGACTATACAAAGGAGTATTTACAGGGATTTATGCAGGCACAGATTATTCAGTTTCAAACCTCATCCTCCTCTTTCCTTCTTCCCATTTTTAAAAAATATACTTGAATTTTTCCTTCCATATCTGCCACTGCATTTTCAAGTTTTATATCTGTTAATTTATTAAAATCTTGTAAATACCATATTCCTTCGCTTTTGCAAAGTTCATAAATTTTATTTCTATATACAACTGAATCATTCTGGGCTATTCTTTTTCCATCAGAATCAAAAAAATTCGTATATCTAATCGTATTGTAATACCAGCAATTTTTATTTTGTATATATATCTTTTCTATAAAACGATATAATGCACCAATGATAATAAAAGCATAGATGAACACATTTTTTCCCTGCATTACATTTTCATTTTTCATGCATTGTAAAATATCCTGTACCAATTTAAGCAAAACTATGCTGTAAAAAAATATTTCAACAATGTCTTCAAACGTAAGCCATATCGGAAAAGTATCTTTCTTTATTCTACTCTTTATTTCACTTATTATTACTAGTCCCAGCGGTTTTATTATTATGTAAAAAGCAATATACAATATAATAATTTTGTATAAATATATAGTTAGAAAATCACATATGATTTGTGGCAGCATAATCTCTATATTAACATAACTTAAAATAACCTCGCGAAACCCACATTTTTCTATTAAATATAACAAACACACTGCAAAAAAACAAAACTGTTTTAATAAATACACTGTTTTTCCCGCTGTATCCTTTCCTTGTATAATCTGTGTTGTATCCTTATACATTTCTTTTAAAGAACTATACGCACTCATCTTGTATCCTCCTTGTAATCTGCGTTTTTAATTTCTTATTTTTTTATCTTATCACACCAAAAGCAAAAAAATAGCGGGTAACACCCGCCATCTTTTTTATCACACTATTCTATTGCTTATCTTTATCTACAAGAAATTTCATAAGCTTCCTTTTCGCAAAATTCTAATAACTTTTGAATCCGGCTTTCAACCGGCATATCTTTAACACAATCAAGCTTTTCAATTATGTTTCTTACTTTTTTTAAGCTTTCTACCTCCGCTGGCAGAAAATATCCCCAAAGCAGACAAAGGATAAATGCCTCTTCACTTGATATTCCCAACCAAAAAACTGCATACAGAATTGTTTCAAGATGAACCGGATTATCTCTTTTTTGATAACCATTCAATCCATAAAATGCATCTTTTCCCAATCCTGTTATTTTTGAAAAATCTTTCTTTGTCATCCTTCTATCTTTGCTTTTTATTTTTAATAAATAGCAAAAATATTTTTGTGGCAAAGTACTATCTCTGTTTCCAGATTTCAATACTTTTGAATTTGAGCTTATTGATTGCAACTTTTTCAATATACTTACTTCATTATACTGAAAAGTCACTTTCTATCTCTCTAAATATGCAAGTCAGAGATTTTATCATATGATTTATAGTTACTGTTTCTTTGTTTTAATAACAATTGAATAAACGAAACTTTCATCATACAATCACCTCTCTTTGTTTCAAACTTAATACACTGTTGCCATCTCCGCTCGCTCTTTTTCCTCCTTATGATTAATTTGACTGCTAATCAAACCAATCTAAATCACTTTTTAAATTTCAATTTCCTATTTTCTATTTATTTCTTAATAAAAATTTCCATTTGGTTTTAGCAAACCAGCATTTTATTCCAGCTACAAGTTTTTATATCTGTTAAAATGCAATATTGTTGTTTCACATTCTTACTTCATGAAGTTCTTCTGAATAGCGCTTTCATTTTACATTATATACCTTTTCACATCGCACATCAATATTTTTTCAATTAATACTTTATATTCCTATAAATTTATTGGGCATAAACAGCGCTTAATTTTTCATACATCAGAATTTATATTTGTTACACGTCTTGTTTCTTTCACGATAAAATAAATGCCGAAAGTCCGCATAAATACAGACTTTCAGCATTTATTTTATCGAATCTATTATTTTGCAGAAAATAGCGCAGCTCTCTTGTATGTTGCCGCATATTCACGATTATTCTGCTCTATTCGTTCATCTGCCTTCCGCGCTGCCACATCATAAGATGTATTTGTTAAACGGTCAACTCTTTTTGCACATTCAATTGTTGCATACGCACTCTCACCAAAAAGTATTTTTTTCTGTACAGCCACGATATTTCCTCCTATTCTCTTTTTATATTTGTTAAGTATATCATAGTTTATTGCTTTTTTCAATTAAGAATTATTTCAACAATATGATACAAACCATCTTCCAGCCGTATACTCTGAATGTTTTCCAATCGTTCAAGTGATTTTTCTAAATCCGTTTCCTTTTGAAAGTATTCCTTTGCTTTAGAATCCTGTTTAATATATTCTTTCAAATCATCTTTTGATACACCTTTTTTTCTAAAGTCTATTTTATGAATCATATAAATTAAATAAGCATCTTTTTCTTCCAATTTTTCTGTTATATTGGAGAAAAAAGTACGAAGTACATCCAATACCAAAAAAATCAACCTTGATTTTTTCCCATCTAATACGTTACCTACCCCAAGAATCATATCCAGCGCAAAGCCAAAGTTTAACTTTATATTTTTCAGTTTTACACTATATGATATATCCGAATTCTTTATTCCCTTAATAACTACCGAAGAATGTGGCAACTCCGGATTAATAGATTCAATGCAAGTTCTAAATAAACTTTTCACGGTTATTTCATCTAGATTTTTCATTTCTTCTTTAGTATCCAAATACGCTCCAATCACTTCATTTACATAAAGTTCATTATTATCCAAAATAACACCCCCTAAATTCTTTCAAGATTATTCATATAAATTCTATATGGTTGAATATCACATTCTACTATATAATTATCATTTGTATCTTCATCATAATATTTTATTTGACTACTATCATGCATTAATATCCATGGTTCTTTTTCATAGGTTGAACATGTAGAATCAATAATTACGCGTCCTGATGTCAGATTGTTCTTATAATTGTCTATTCCCGAAATATCAATGCACCATACAAATTTTGACATATTCAACCGGAGAATAATTGTTTTTAATACATCACACATTTCTTTGTTGCTTCCAGCTTCACGTTTTAGCGAATTGGTTGATGTCATGTAAATTCTGCTTATTTTAACATCTTCCCAGTTCATAGTTCCAGATTCAACTAATGATACATAACGCTCATAAACTTCATTATATACAAGCTGCATTTTTTCATACAACGGAACAACTGCGAACTTTATTTCAAATAAATTATAATCTACATCACTTGTTGATGTCGGTAACTCCTTAGATACTTTCCTATATCCAAAATAATTGTCCTCCATAACATACAGAGAAGGAATCAATTTTGAATGTAATATAATTCCTGTTTGTTCATCTTTTAATTTGTCTACACTAACAGGATTGTCCAATAAATCATAATTTATCCTCCCATGACCAACAATTGACACTGCATGTTGCTTTGGCGATATAAATCCAACGATTGGAATCCCAGACTCTATGTATGCCATTATTTCATCAAGGAATTTACTATTTTCCTCCTTTATTCCGCCCCTGATAATTGGACTAAACCCATATTCCTGAAATAAATCTGCAATTTGTACTGGTGTCAAACCATTAGATGGTGTTTTTCTTCCCATATCACCTTTAATCTTCTGAGCTATAGCACCCATAGTCGTATCCGCATAATTATGATATTTATTACCATAATACCTTAATATTGTCCATGCTGCCACATGCGCACATACTGATATATCAACTTCCTGTCTCATCCATGGGAAACATTTTATCTCACACTTATTGTCCATGATATGGGCTTCATATTTTGCCAACATCAAATATGCCTCTTCGTTAATTAATGGCTTTGGCGATAAATATGTCGTCCCCAATCTCGTCCCTTTTACTGTCGGTCGTAAAACAATATATCCATAGTATACTTCATCTTTTCCCATAATATGTAAACGATAACATTTTTTAGGAAATGATCTAAATTTCTGCGAATAATAACAATAATATGTACTTAAAAAATCTTTATCATGATACGGATATTCTACAACTATTTTATTACAACTTGTTCCCACAAATCTTTTTAATGTTTCTACAGCATAATCATCAATTGCCTCTTTCCCCACATAATCATACAACTTATCGTAATCTTCCACACTTCCAATAATCAATTCACTGAATTCTATCATTTTTCCTCTCCCCTCCATTTTTCTATTTATTTGAATACATCTATGTTTAAATTTCGCCTTCTTCTAAAGATTCATCTAACCAATTTGTAATGTTAACTACTCCATTATCCCTATACCAATACCGCATCTTGATGTTCTTACCAGACAATTTTTCGTGCAACTTTTTATTAATTAACTTTACTTTTCTCCTATTAAAATTATTTAACTTACTATCTATCAAAATAGGAATTATTGTATTGCCATTCGCTATACTTTTTTCTAACTCATAAGAAACATACTCTCTTGTCAGTGTCTGTCCACTTATTAATAATATTGTAATTTTCGTTTTCTTTATTTGTTCATCAATCCAACTTCTAATAACTTTCGGATCTTTTTTCTTTTTATTTTCTTTTACAACTGTGTATATATTCAACTTATCTTTGTTAACTATTTGAGTTATTTCTTTTGCAATTACATGATCATTATTATAATGATAACTGATAAAAACTCCAATTCCATACATTGCCATACTTGAAAATAACCGTTGTCTTAATTTTTTTTCCTCATTTATTTTGTGATTCTTTAATGCCTGAATAATACCACTAACCATTTCATCTAAATCACATACACTATTAAGGTGTTGGACATCTTCTGATATTTTGTTATCTTTATTTAATAAATTATAAATTTGTTCTGCTGTAAAACCAGTTTCTTTAACCGGAATAATAAAATCGCCACATTTCTGCGCTAATTCATATTCACAATAAATTCCTGATTCATTTTCGCTATTACTATACCCAAAAACAATTATTATACTGCTGCATTGCTCTATTAGTCTTCTTCGAATTCTATTTTTTCGTTGTTCCTCTGCTCCCAACAAACTACTGATATGTATATCATTATTAATAATATCTGTATTTGTCAAAATATTCTTCTTGCTCTCTAAAACACCTGACAAAATATAATTTCCAACCCCTGCACCAAATCCTGTATATATTTGAAATCCATTATCAACCAGCTTTTCACCCAGCAATGTAAGAAATTGTTCTGCACGATTTAATCCGTCCTTCGTACTATGTACATTATTAAATTTACCATAATTTGATAAATCTTTTGGATTTATTCCACCAGAAATAAAAACATTATCCATTGTATATTTTTTATATAGATATTCTAACATAATTGTTATCTGATTAAAATCATCCACCAAAATCGTACTTATTCCATAATTCTCCATATCCGCTATGCGTAATTCCTGATATTTTGTATCTTTAACATATTTATCAACCATTTGACTACTTATTATATTATCGCTATTCAAATAATCTGTAATCTGAACCTTTCTCATAAAACAATAATGTCTCCGAAGATTTTTACTATTTAATGAATTTTTTGCAATACTTAAAATTCTTTCCAAGTTAGGATCATTAAAACTAAAACCAATAAACAAAAATGTTTTTCTCACAAGTTCAACTGCTAATAGTTTTGTAAATAAAGGTCTTTTTTCATCATAAGTTTCATAATCTTCTTTTGTCAAAACTGCATCATCTGGATATTCTTTATCTCCATGCATTTTATAAAGAATTGCTTTGTATTTAGGATTATGATATTTAAGTAATTCTTGATTTTTAATAATTTGTACACTTTTATCTTGTTTTTCCAGCTCTTTTTCAATTACATCATCATAATTAGTCGTCCAATATTCTTTAATTGGTAATTTTGCCAACCATGTTACGTTTTTATTATTTTTCGGTAATTTTGCAAATTCATTAAAAATGATATCATTCAATCCCTGTCTATTGTACTGATTTTTGTAATATTGTGCAATTTCTGTCAAATCCCCATTAATATCTAAACGTAATAATTTACAAATTGGCTTCAGTAAATTTTTCCAGTCAACATAACCGGAAGCAACTGACACTCCCGCTCCGGCAAACACAGAAACCTGACCGCTTTTCATTTGTTCTGTTAATTGATTCAAATATTCTATATTTCTTTCCATAATCTGATTCATTTTATCTTCTTCAATTTGTTGTTTGTAATTCATCCCTATCACCTACTTTATTATATTCATTCGTTCAAACTATTTGCCAAATATAAAATTTATCATGTTACTCTATTATTATATATTATAATACATATCATACCAAATGAAAACCCATCTTCCCCACTCCCCCTTGCAAATCCCCGCCCCGTCCCTTACAATAAAATTATATTTTATAAAAGGAACGGAGATTTTCATGAATTTACTGATTTTTGAGTATGAACATATGGCAATTGAAGATTTATGCGAAGCACTGACAAATCTCGGACATACATATACTGTTATTACAGACGAAAATATTTATAACCATGTCGATGAGACTTTCGATGCACGCTTTGACAAGCTGATTGAAAGTGCTTCTTATGATGCTGTTTTTACATTTAATTACTTTCCGGTTATTTCTAACTGCTGTAAAAAGCACAATATACCTTATATAGCCTTCGTATATGATTCGCTGCTCGTTTCGCTGTATTCATATACCATTATCAATCCCTGCAATTATGTATTTTTATTTGACCAGCAGACTTATCTGGAGCTTAAAAAAGAAAATATCCAAACTGTTTATTATATGCCGCTTGCCGTCAATACCAGCCGGCTGGATAAGATGACCGTTTCTGCTGTTTCTGCTTCCCGGCATCCGCTGGATTTTTACCAGAGCGATATTTCTTTTGTCGGTACTATGTATAATGAAGTCCACAACCTGTTTGACCGCATGGAGCATTTATCTGATTACACAAAAGGCTATTTACAGGGGATTATGCAGGCACAGATGAAAGTGTGCGGATATTATTTTATTGAAGAACTCTTATCCAAAGAAATTATTGAAGATATGCAACACTCCCTGCCGCTGCAACCGGGAAATGACAGCGTTGAATCTACAGAATGGCTCTTTGCCCATTATGTAATTGCCCGTAAAATTGCGAACTTAGAGCGTACTGCGCTTTTAAAAGCTGTTTCTGAACATTTTAATACAAAACTTTACACTCCGAACCCTACACCAGAACTTTCGCAGATTCACAATATGGGTTCTGTGGATTACCAGCGCCAGATGCCGTATGTTTTTAAAAATTCGGCTATCAACTTAAACATTTCCCTGCGCAGTATCCGAAGCGGTATTCCGCTCCGCTGTTTCGACATTATGGGTTGTGGCGGATTTTTACTTTCCAATTATCAGGGGGATTTTTATGAGCATTTTGTTCCCGGCGAAGACCTTGTGCTTTTTGAATCGCAGGAGGATTTTTTAAATAAATGCGATTACTATTTAAAGCACGACAATGAACGCCGCCAGATTGCCGCCAACGGCTATGGAAAAGTAAAAGAATTCCACAGCTATGAAGTGCGGCTGAAAGAAATTTTTGAGGTGGTGTTTGCATAATAGAATATTTATACACTGTTATGTCTTGATTTGGCATAACAGTGTATCTGCAATATAACAATATACTTTTTCTCTGTCCACATCAGATATTACTACATCAGCTGTTTTAAACGTATTTTAGCAGGCTCATACTCCCCGCATAACATATAATATTTTTTAGCATTCTGAATATCTCCCAAACATTCATAAATAACCCCTGTATTATAGTTCGCAAAGTATGAATTAACCCCTTTCATTCTTCCTTCCGGCATTTGGACTGCCTTTGTAAACTCATCTATTGCCTTATCAAACATTTCATTATTCATATAAATGAGTCCCATAAGAAATTTAAAATCAGCAGTTTTTCCAAATTCATCATATATATTTTCAAAAAATAATGCCTTATCAGCCTGTTTGGAATTAATTAAAGCATATCCATATGCTTCAACCATATCAATGACATATTCCAATTGAGGATTTAAATCAAAAGACAATGCTGCCGAAAAATATAGGCACGCCTTTACATATTCCTTAGCCATACAGTATCCTTTCCCCAGTTGATATAAAACATATGGCAGTCTATCATCTTTTTGAAGTGTCACCGCAAATACGTTTTCCTGCTGTAGATTTTCCAACAATAGTTCTAAACACTTTTGAGTATCTTCTTCCCTGACATCTCCTTGTTTTTTTATTTTTTCATTGATTAAATTTTTCAATTCTAAATCAAGCAACCAAATATTTCTCTGTGCTTTTTCCTTTAATTCTTTTTCCGGCATATCATAACCACTATGTCCGATTCTTACAGGCAGCATATAAGTTTCATAGTTATTCCCTTTTACCGAGACCACCTGTTCATGTATTCTGCCTTCATAGCAAAACATTTTTTTTGAAAAAACACGATTAATCCGTTCGGTATTTTCCTGCGCAATTCCATCTCTTATAAATGTATTAACACGCTTGATACGTCCAACTTTATCTGGATTTTCTCTCACAAGCCTATTTAATGTTGGAATATCTATAGCTTCCAAATATTCATCACTGTCAATTATCATTACATATTCTTCTGATGCCTTTGATACTGCATAGTTTTTGGCTGCTGCAAAATCATCACACCACTCATAATCATATACATGTGATGTATATTTGTATGCTATATTTTTTGTCTGATCTGTCGACCCCGTATCTACTACTACTAGTTCAAAATCATACTTTTGAAAAGACTGCAAGCATCTTTCTATATTTTCCTCTTCATTTTTTGTAATTATACAGATTGATATCATTACTTATTTTTACGCTTTAACCCTTCCTTATTTTCAACTGTAAAATTTTCTTATAATCTTCTATCGTGTTACAATTAATCCAATCACGTAACTGAATTATTTCATATTCCCCCTTACCCATGTCACCAAAATAATGCTGAATAAATTTCAAATTTGTATCTTTCCATTCATCTGATTTCATTTCTTTATATATTTTTCTTACCCGTTCTGGTTCTATAAACTTCCATATCTGACCCGAATTAAATATTCCTCTAAATTCCTCTTTAACAGATAAAGTTTCATGTGCTGTATCATATATGTAATGTAATTTATAATCTTTATCATAATAATATGCAACTGCTTTATTCGCCAATATAGGATCAGTATTAGACGTAACTACATTTTTTTTACTATTGCATACATTAGTAAAACTGATATCATCAACATACAAATCACCTTCTGCAAACACAATCTCATCAAATTGATCCTGTTGTATAAATTCCAAACCTTTATACAAACTATATCCTGAACCCCAATCACAAAAATGTGTATTCTCAATTAAATGAATTTTATCTGCATATTGTTGTAATTCAGTATAAACAACATCTTTCAAATCTTGAAAACGATACCCTCCAACAACAACATATTTATCAAAATACACATCTTTGCTAATTATATTATACAGTATAGATTCTTTAAAATTATTCTCATAATAAATACATTTAAGGCAACTTTTACCTAACGAACCGCTAAACCTTGTAGACATTCCTGCCACTGTCAATAAAAGAATTTTCATTTATGTAATCCTACCTATCTAAAAAATCAGGTTTTATCGCCTTATAACTAGATACAGCTGCATGTCCGCATCTCTCATTTGAAGGCGGAGGTGTCATGTAATTATAACCATACGCCGTTCTTAAATACATAGTATAATCCTTAGGTGCATAAAATTTATGTCCTTCAAATTCCAACTCCACATGATCTACAAATATATCCTTATAATATACTGTCATTCCTTTTGCAAATAGACACCTTACATTAACAACATCTATATCATTATAGCTATTCGCATACCTTATAAAATTTTCTTTTACCCAATCCTTAGGAATAATCGATAATATCTTGTAACCCCATCTTTTAAATATATTTTTTTCACACATTGCACCTGCTTTTGAATACATAAGTTTTCTATAAATTCCACATTTTCTTAAAAATCTAGATTTATCAACGGACATATCCGGCACATTGTCTAATGGCATAATATCTATTGGAATTCCTCCATGATATTTCATTTTTTCCTGTCCAACACGGACATACTCCGTACCTAATCTTCTCATTTTTCCGTATCCAATACGATAATTTAAATCTGTATCCCATGTCTGCCAAAAAAATCTACTTGTGTCTAACTGGGTCTTACACACTTCGTTAAATTTGTCATATTCCGGTCTAAGCATCAAAATATCTATATCATCATCCCATGGAATAAATCCCTTATGCCTAACAGCTCCCAATAAACTTCCATATCCTAATACATACTTAATATCATTTTCTCTACAAATTCTATCAACTTCTATTAACATCTCCAGTTCTACCATTTGTATTTCTCTTAACTGTTCACGTGATAGAATCATCGCTTTTCTATTAATACCCATTTTTTCTCCCTATCTTCTATATGCACAATATTTTAATACATACTCATGAATTCTTTTTCCTGCCATGCCATCCACTAACATAGGATACTCTTTCATTCGCTCTAAACGTACATTCTTTTTATAATCATTGTTATCCAAAATCATATTAATATATTCTTCTACTGTTATTCCTTCCGATTTAAGATAAACATCATAATAATTAAAAATCAAAATTCCATCTTGTATATATCTCCTTGTTCCATCTAAACTATAGATAGGTTTACCCGTTAAATAGTACTGTACTATTAAAGAACTATAGTCCGATATTAATCCATCAGATATTAATATTGCTTTTAATGGATTTGGAGAATAATCTACATATATCTTATTCTTACTTTCTGCATATGCCAATGCATCCTTATACTCTTTATAGCCTTCCTGATTCATAGCCTTCATTGTAGCTTCTAATAACGGATGTGGTCGCCATAACAAAATAATATCCTTTTCCTCTATAATACGCAATATTTCAAATAAAACATCTCCCCATTTTTTTTTGTTTAAAAAATAGGTAATGCTTGTATTAAACATAACAACTTTTTTTTTGACAATTCCCCATTCTTTTTTTACTGCATCTTTACTATTTGATTTAATATACTTAATAACAGCATCCGTTTTAGGGCTTCCTGCCACAAAATATTTTTCATAATCTATTCCATATTTTATATATATATCTTTTTGTTTTTGCGATTGTAATATCACAATATCTGAATTAATACTTCCCGGTAAACAAGCCTTTTCAATTACTCTTTGTTCATTCTTATACATTGATGATAAATAATATGGAATATATACCAACTTTTCCGTATACTTTTTTAATTCATTAGAAAAGTAATTTTCAACGACACTTGTAACTTTATTTGCCTTATCATATGGGTTATGTATATATATAATATCCGGATGAACTTCTTCTAATTTCACCCGACGATAATCTATTAGTGGAATATCTGAATCAAATTGATTCAATTCACATATCACTCTGCCACTGGCTTTTTCAATATACGGAATCGGCATTATCTTAACTTCACATCGGTCATCATCTTTTGCACATTCCCAGATACTTTCAAAGCAATCCCACATCGCAGCTTTATAGGGCAGAAAATATATTAATATTTTATCTGTTTTCTCATCTAAAATATTATTTCTAATAAAATTAATATTTTCTTCTATATCATTTAATAAATTGATATCCAAATCCGTCTGACTTATTTTATATAAACATTCACATGACCATTCCAATTTTTGTACTAAAAAATTCTTTTCAGTACAATTTTTTTCGATATATTCGCCTAATTCCACAAACATATTCTGATAATCACATAAATTGTGGTATATCGCCTCTGTTATTGTCTGTCCACTATGTGCTTGAAATAATTTCACATTCTGCATTAATATATTACAAACATCTAAAATTTTCTGTTTAATATAGTATCTCATTTCATCACCACACAAATTATTTTATAGGTATTAATGAAAGTATGTCTTTAATTGACATACACTGTTCATTTGCTTCGTAACAGCGTCCGTTTTCTAAGATTGTCTGCATAACCTTCTGAACCGCCGGAAATGCAGCACGCAATGTATGATTTGCGTAAATAACAATATTGATGCCATGTGCTTTTAATTCTTCTTCCGTTACTATTGCATATGTCGTTGGTACTACAACTAGTGGTGTTTCACTGTCTACTTTTCTAAATTTATCTGCAAATTCAAAAATCTCGTCTGGCGTCTTTGCACGGGAATGAATCATAATGCCATCTGCACCTGCTTTAACATATTGTTTTGCACGTTCTAGTGCATCTTCCATTCCCTGTTCTAAAATTAAACTTTCAATTCTGGCAATAATCATAAAATTCTTTGAAATTTTAGCTGATTTACCAACTTTTATTTTTTCGCAAAAGTTTTCGATACTATCCTGATGCTGCTCAACCTCATTACCAAATAATGAATTTCTCTTTAATCCACATTTGTCCTCAATAATTACAGCTGATACGCCCACTCGTTCCAAAGTTCTGATTGTATAGCCAAAATGTTCAAGCTGCCCGCCCGTATCAGCATCAAAAATAATAGGCTTTGTTGTTATTTCCATAATATCATTTACAACACTCACTCTGGACGAAATGTCGACCAATTCTATATCCGGTTTACCTTTTACTGTTGAATCACACAGACTTGACATCCAAAGTGCATCAAACTGCTTTTTTCCATTTGGGGTTTCAACTTCTGTTTTTTCTGCCAAAAGTGCGCTTATACCATCGTAAGCAACGATTACCTTAACAATTTCTCCTCTTTCAATCTTATCCTTTAACTTCTGCCTTCTAAGTTCCGGAAGTCCTCTCAGTTCATTCATTGCTCCTCTGAAATAATCAAATGAAGCATTTCTATAATATGGCGGTTCAACGATTTGACCACCCCATTCACTAATAACCTGAATAACCCTTTCTCTGACTTTCTTTTGGTATCCTTTCTTCCAGTTATCTCCATGTACTACATAATCAGGTTTAAGCTTATATAAAATATCATCATAATATATATCTTCCTGAACTACAACATGAGATACACCTTTCAGTCCTGCAATAATCTTCATTCTTTCTTCCAATGGAATCAATGGATACCTTTCATACTTCGCAGCACATTCATCACATAATACACCCACTGTAACTTCTCCTAATTTTGCTGCTTCATTAATAATGTTAATATGTCCTGTTTGAATTACATCTGTTGAAATGCATAAGTATACTTTTTTCATTTATATTCCACGCTCCAATCTTTTTTTATAAAATTCATCTACTTTATCTGAAAATCTGCTCTGCTCTGTCTGTATATCATAATTTACTTTTTTAAATTGGATTTCATTATTTTCCAAATTTAAAATTGCATAAGAAGCTGCCGGATTATGATTTCTAGGTTGTCCTACCGAACCCGGATTGACAAATATTGTCCTCTTTTCGTTTCTATATTCAGGACTATCTGCTTTATAATACAAAGAGAAGAAATGCTCTCTGTGAGAGTGCCCAGAAAATACGTAATCATATTCTGAATAATCATTTTGTATTTTATCGGGACATATGCTTTTCCATAAAGGATTCTCTAACGAACCATGCACTGCCAGACATTTTTTATTTCCGAGCATAAACTGTACTTTTCCCTCTTTGTCCATCTTTTCAAGATATTGAATCGATGACTCTGTAAGTACTTCTTTTGTATATTTTGCACATAATTCCCCCCTATGCGATGAAAATTCACCATAAGTATTTGTCATAATTGCATATTCATGATTCCCCCAAATATTACAATATATTGGCTTATTTTCAAATTTTTTTAATAATTCAATCGCTTCATTCGATGAAGGTCCATAATCAATTAAATCGCCTAAGAGTATCATCCCTTTAATACAATCCCAATCGATATTTTTAAATACACTATTCAATGCTGAATAATTTCCATGTATATCGGATAATATTAAAATGTTTTTTGCTTTATAATTTATTGTCTTCAACATAATCTCCTATCTTCTTCCTGCTCCAGCTAACATTATTTTTTATAACTTTTGCAGGTACACCGGCAATCATACTATTATCCTCAAATGTTCCTTTTACAACAGCGCCTAACCCGACAATACAATTCTTTCCTATATATGTATCATATAAAATTGCGCACCGCTGTCCTATCCAGACATGATCTTTTATAACAATCTTTCTATTTTTGCTAATTTCAATTTTACTGTTTACATTATCTTGTAAAACATTATCAAATATGGTATGCCCATCATTTGTCCTGATAATCAACTCATTTGATGCCATACAATCTTTTCCAAATTCACAAATTGTATGTGCCTGAATTGAAAAATGATGATTATTCTCAAATGTAGACCCGTCACCTATTATCAGCTTTGCTTCCTCAAATACATTAATCAGACCTGTCTTTTTAAATTTACATCCCATACCAATTTTGCAATATCCATCATTACTGACAATCCACGGCATTGCATTTTCAACTACAACATTATCCCCTATTATCAGACAACTGTTGTTTCTCACTTCAATCTTTCCATGGAATTTAAAATTACGTCCTATAATAACTCTTGCATTGTATCCTGAAAACGTTATTTCTCCACCTTGTGGCAATCTGCCTTTAATTTGGTTATTATACTTATCTACATAATCATATGTTGATTCTATTATAACCGGTTGATGCTTTGCATAGATAAAATCTTCGTGTTCCACATAACCGTATTTCTCTAGCAGATTATATATTTCTTCATAATAACCGCATAATATGATTACATAATATTTTTCATTTCCATCTTTCAATGCATAATGAAATTTTACATTTTCATCACATTTTCCATAATCACTATCTACACAAAATGCGACCTCCAGTTTTTCCTTTTTTATTACCTCTTTCCAAAAGTGAGAAATAGGGTTTTTATCATCCTGATATATACTATATCCCCAAAACACAATTTTGCGATTTCCGATATTTCTAATTAAAATATTATTCATTTTTCTCGCTTCTTTTTAATTTTTAAAATTCTTCTTGAATTTTTCCAGATTATCTATAGGTTTTTCTTTTGGTCTTCCAAGATTTTCTCTAGAACCAAGTGTAACCAAAACCCGGATAAAAATCAACTTTTCTTTTTTTACAGATTCTTTCAATACTGATTCTAAGTCATTTAAATTATCTACCTCATAAGCTTCCTTATAGCCTACAGCTTTTGCTATAGATACAAAATCCATTTTATCTGAAATTGTTGGAATTCCACCTACTGTTTCATGTGCGCTATTATCAAGTACAATATGCAGCAAATTGACAGGCTCATATGCGCCAATTGTTGCCATTGCTCCCATATGCATGATAACTGCGCCATCACCGTCAATACATACAATTTTTTTATTTTTTTGTGAAAGTGCCTGTCCTAGGGCAATTGAAGATGCATGTCCCATAGACCCTACAGTCAAGAAATCTTTTTCATGTCCCTCTCCATTTAATTCACGATTTTCATATAATTCTCTTGAAATTTTTCCTGTTGTTGATGTAATTAAGCTTTCCTTCGGAATACATTCTATAATTTTCTTTATTGCACTTTCCCTCACCAATGTATTATGATTACTAAATTGAACTTTTGTCTTATTCTCAAGTGCTCCCTTTCTGATAACAAGCGCAGAAGACTCTCTGTTTAAAAAACGCTGAGATATTTCATTAAAAATTTCTGACATTTTCTCAACAGTAATATCCTTATGTATATCAAATGCCTTTATATTTAAAAGTTCCAATGTCTGTAGTGTGATTTTCCCTTGAAATACATGTTGCGGTTCATCATGTACATCCGGTTCTCCTCTCCAGCCGACAACGTAAAGCACTGGTATTCCATAAACTTCTTCATTTGTTAACGATGTCACAGGATTAAAAATATTACCCAGCCCGCTATTCTGCAAATATACGCATCCCGGCTTATCCGTTGCAATATAATACCCACTTGCAAGTCCCACTGCATTCCCCTCATTTGCAGCAATAACATTTTTCCTTCCAACTCCATAACGTGAAATAATTTCATTTGTAAATGGTTTTAATTGCGAATCCGGAACTCCTGTAAAAAAATCTATTCCTAATTTTTCAATTTCGTCAACAAATAAGTCTGCACCTATCATCTCTACTTTCCTGCCTTCTTAATTATATTCTGTATTATATATTCTGCTGTTTCATCTATTTGTCCAAATGCAACGGACTTCGGAAGTCTTGTTTCAAAAGTTCTTTGAACTTTTTCTATTAATTCATCTGTATAAATCAAATTACCATTTTCAATTTTTTCTATTCCATCTTTATACATTGATTCCTGATTATGCAAAACCATATCTTCATAAGCAAAGTTTTCCTCATCAATATATGCTTTTATATCTCCATTTAAACCATCAATCCACACAGGATATCCGCCTATATTTCCATCAAATCCTGGAATATGAATGCGTGTTTTCTTATCTTCAAAAACTGCATCTAATATTGCTGATATTATTTCATAATTACTTGAGGCATTCATCATATTTCTTTTTGCATCAACCGGCATTGGTATTACGCATTGACTTAATATCTCTTTTTGATTAAATACAATTTTTTCGCCTTTATATGAAGCAGAAATCAACTGGGTGATACCTTCATTTTGTCCTTCTTTACTAATTACCACATCATGAAAATGACCTGTTGCAAGTGATATATTAATATTCCACTCATCGTTAATTCCATATTTCTGTGCAATTGCAAATCTTATCCTTGGAATTAAATGGTTTAAATTACCACTTCCAAAATCCGGATATGCTTTTCCAGCACTTTTCAGCCATGGTATAACCGCATCAGAGTAGGAAGTGTTAATGACAATTGCAGCTGGCGTTTCTACTTCAACTGCTTCCATAATATTTTTTATATATTTAATAGATAATGGTGTCCAAATTCCATATGCTCTGAAGTTTTTCCATGATATGCTTCCGTATTTTAATCCAGCATACACTCTGCTCGTATTTACAATAATATCCGGCTGATTTTCCTGCAAACATTTCTTTATACTTTCAACATTATCCAAATCACAATTTTCTGCAATTTTTATTTGCGTTCTTAATCTGCCTCTAATTGAAGCTGCTACCCGCACGATATTTACATCCTGCTGCATTTTCTCCTTGCTTCTGCCAGCTACAATAATTTCTATATTTTCATTGCTCATTGAGCATAAATAATCCAATAAATATTGACCAACACTACCTAATCCTATAATCATAATTTTTACAGTTGTTCTATTTTCTTTTAATCTTAGTAATTTTGTTGTTGTATCCATTTAATTTCTCCTCTCTAATCAAGTCAAAAAGCCATCTGAATCAAAACATTCAGATGGCAAATTATAAACATATTTATTATTGTTCTGCCTCCATGCACCATAAGAATCCTTTTCCAGTTTTTCTTAATTTATATATCGGCCGTATGCTATAATTCTTTATACCTTATAAACTTTTTCCGTTCTTTTTGTTAAATGTAATTTTAAATTACAGTTTGAGCAATTGTATTTATTACAAGTTTAACTATATTATCAGATGTCATTTCTGACAGATACGTTGTTGAAAATATAAACACAACTAAGCGAAGTAATTCATTAAATATATTTATTAAAGAATTACCACCACAAAAAGTATCAGCCATAATGCAAAGTATATTGCCGATATAAATTATAGAACTGATAATAACTTTAGGATACTCTTCCGGCAGGACTGAGAGCAGCGCCGTCCCCAACTGGAAATCTATTTTGAAAAACGTCTGCTCGGACGTAGCCTGTAAAAATAGCTTGTTTTAGGCAGGTTTTATTGACATGACTAAAAACTCCTGTATACTGCAGATATGGGCAAAACCCCAAAAAGCAGCTCTGCCCATTTGTAACTATTCACAAATCTTATATCAGTTTTTACGTTTACACAAAACTTGAAACGGTCTCCTGCAATAAAATCAACAGTACTCATACATCTTAATTTTCCTTGCTGTAATGAATTTGATTGGCAAATCTTAAACTTTATCAAAAAATTTGTGCTGGACACGAATTCACCCCTGCTTTCAATCAGAATTGCAAACAAACTTAACGCTTTTCACAATTACATATTATTTATTATTACTGTATAACCAATTCAACATATGCTTATCCATTAATTCATCGAAGCTACTCAATACCGCTGATAAAATTAATGTCTTCTTTCTTTAGTTGGATTCTTAACCACAATATATCCATCGTCATCACTATTTAAGTAATAATCAAAAATCCATCTTTTTTTCTTCAAATTATCAAGTATTTCTCTTATATAGCTATTACGTTCATATGTTTTCGTATAATTATTACGTTTTGTAAAAATGCCTTTAAGTTGAGGAAATCCCATTTGATCAAAATGTTTTTTGCATGTTTCCTCTGTTAAATTTGGAATTGACTTTGCCCATAATCGAATTTTATCATCCGTGCTGCATCTACTCTTTGTCAATAGAGCAGACAATAAGCTATCATCAAGAACTATATGTACATCGGCAATAATATTGTCTATTCGAGATTTCGCAATTTTATATATTGATAATTGAATATCTTTTTCATATTCTGAAAAATGTTGATATAATTCCTTTTCATCATACTCATCAAAATTATTATTAAGTATATAATCAACAATAAAACTAGAGTACTTCTTTCCAATAACTGATATAGGTCTTGTCGTTAATTTTAATAGTTTTATTTTTTGCTTATCATCTATTTCCTCCTTATCCAACACATACAAGGTCTCATTATAATTAAAGTTATTCGATGATATAATGTTAAAATATTCATCCACATTTTCATCTATATATAATTCGATATAATCCTTATAATAATTTCTGATATAATTTAAGCTCTCATCTTTCATTTCTATGATATCATTTTTTATCAAAACTTTTATTTTATCATCATCAATATCATACGTGTCATAATTATCATAACCATATCCCATATTACATAAAATTTCTTTATACCTACTTGTTTTTATTCCATTATTTACAGCTACAGAGTCGAAGAAATGTCTAGCAATATCAGCCCCAAACTCATCCTCAATATGCGAATAGTCCATACCTGATTCACACTCATTAATAAATTGGATTAGCTGGTCATCACAACAATACTCTATATAATAATGTATTATATTAGAAACGGATTTTTTTACTATTCCCTTAGCAAGCATTTCTTTCCATAATTTTTTATTCTGTATTGCTGATATATCAGAGATAACTGTTTTTAATACATGTATATACCTCTCATGTATATCTTCTAAAATTTTTTCATTATTAATAAACTTAATAGCAGCATCCTCTGCATCTATAATTACTCCATTACAATTTTGTAAATATTCATTTGCATATCTATTTATATCTTCTTCAACATACTTGGCTAATGGAGAATCCGCATTTTCCTGAATAATTGTATAGTTTTCATGCTCTATATAAAATAAATTACATTCTCCAAACATTGACTTAATCATCAATTCAACATTTTCAAATGTTAATTCATATAAACAATTTTCATACACACCTACAACCAACTCTTTATTAGCTGTATCACTCTTAATTTTCTTTAATTTTACACCGAGAATACAAAATTGAGAAATTATTTTTGCAACATCTGGATTTTGAATGTTTAAATAATCACTCTGGTTCGATATATAATCAGTAAAGCTTCCATCTACATTAATATCCTGTATTTTATACTCATCTAATAAACATAGCGAATCCAGCGAAAATCTTCTTATCTGTTCCGATGGCAAGATTTTGTTCACAGCAATATAGCTAAAGAAATCTGTCCACTGTTCATTGAGTTTAATAATAAATGTTTTATCAAACTGTGTGCTATCGTAGAATTTTGATATAAACTCTGTATCCTTATTATCTTTCATCTGTTTTATTAATGCAGATAAATATTTCTGATATTTAGGATTTTCCTGATTAGCAAGAAGTCCTTTCAGAAGATTGAAATTTAGGGTTTCCTCCTCGTAAAAATCAACAACTCTTAAAACTGGAGATGATAGTACTTTCTCAACATCCTTAAGAGAATATTCATAATCACTTCCCTTTTTGTCAGTTATCCTTCTCAAGAACATCTTGTCATGAGCAGATAAGCTATCCTCATAAAAATATGTCATATAATCATTATATGTTTCATCAATATACCCATTACTAATAAGAAATTTTAGTAGCTCTAAATAATCGCTCCCCTTAATTTCATTATATTCATTCTCCTCACCAATAGGATTTATGCTCTTTATCATAAATATTGAATCAGTATTATCTCTAGTAATTAATTCATTTAATAATTTTGTTTTTGCAGCAGAAATTCTTTGTTCAATATCTTGAATTTTTACTTCTAATTCAGTTATCATCCCCTTATTTCTATTATCTATTACCTCTATTCTTTTTACTTTTTCTTTTTCTAACTTATCTTTTTCTTTTCGACTTTCTTCGGTTAATTGGTTATACCGCGAATCTTTTGGTAATCTCTTGTACTTTGCTTCATATGCATCATTCAATTCCTGTACATCATTCAGATTCTCGTCATTTATATACGTAATTTTCTCCTGTATAAGTTGCTTTTCTTCTTCCAGTTTTTCTATTGTCTCTTTGCTAAGATTTTCTTTTTGTTCAAACAATTCATGAACATATCCTTTACCGAGCTGAAGATTGCAAAAATCTCTTGGAAATATATTCTTATATACAATTATAGCTAACATTTTATTCCAATTAAGATCTGTATTATTTAAACGATACATATATACAAGAAATTCGTTATAAACATTCTTCAAAACTCTCATATCATCTATATATAATGCAAGTCTTTGTAAAAAGGTACTATCAAATTTTTCAAATATATTTCCTTGCTTTAAATGTCTTATAAATTGGTCATATGAGTTAGTTCCGTCCAACACCGGAACAATTGGAATAATATAATCAAAAAATTTTGTCCTGTCTTTTGTAATGAAAACATCATCTCTTAACAAATAAAAGAATCGTAATGGTTTGTACTGTTTTTCTTCCCTGCGAAAAATCTTATTAATCAGTTTATGCCGCTTTTTGTTTTTAAACTTATTATATTTATGTACATTAACTAAATTATTTACTTCTCTTAGACGTTCAAAAATAACATTGGAATTAAATCTATCCATATCCTCAAATACGATTACATCTGCTTCTACTTGTTCAAAGAGATAAAGTACTTCATTCAGATACTTATCAAAGTATGACTCATCTTTATTTTCAAATATTTCAATAGTATTCCCTTGTACTGTAACTTTATGAAATAAATTTTTATTTTTCTGCACTTTAACAGCATTATATATGCAAATAAATACACTACTGGCAAATGCAATACCTGCCCCAAAAACAGCAAAATCATTTGTGAAGACAGCCAATAAACTTTTCAATCTTCCATCACATAATACATCTACCCAATTTTGAATTTTACTTGACATTGATATAAATGTTATGCTGCCAAGCAACACGTATAACAGTATTGTAATATTGATTATATTCTTTCTGCCTACATCCTTTTTTACTCTAAAATTTGTTTGCGGTATTCTATCTACCGGAATTTGATGTATTAACTGATTTAATATTTTACCCTCAAGAGTACTTTCTTTCACACTATCCTCTGATTCATTATGTTCTGTAGGTTCAAAATGCGCTAAAGAAATGTGTAGAAAATTTTTATCATCGTGTTTTTTCTCATATGATTCTATAACACTGCTTTTACCAGCACCATAAGCTCCAGAAATTGCGATATTTGTAACATCCGAATTATCAAATACGAACTCAATTGCTTCTTCATATACTGATATATCTGCTTTTTTGTTAGGTGTAAGCTTCTCAAAATTATACTTTTTTTCTACCATATGTTCCTCCTTATTATATACCGTTATTTGGGAGCATTTGCGAAACGCCACAAGCCGCATAAATACAGCATTTTTTGTCACTAAAATAAAAAATCCCCTCTGGGTTTATGATTATAGAGTTGCCAAAAGCCAATTAACCACGCCCCGAAAAAAGACATGTATCTGATACCACAAAAGCAGCTCTCTTTGGCAGATATTTCTGAAGATTGTAAAAATATTTATAAATCCGACAAACCTCGGTTTCTTACACTGCTTGAAAATCACATTGACATTAATGAAAACCTTGCCTCTATGCTTCTGTTTGATACTTCAGGTATTAAAGTTTATGTCGCTGAAAACAATCCTAAACATACTGATTTACTTGTTTGTGTCTTATCACAGTTATTAACTGTGATAGCAGTTGATAAAATAAATCAACGGCAATATATCAGAAGCTTAAAATCTTTTATAGCCTAGGACTTACCAACTCAATCAAACCGAGGGCTTATTAAAGTGCACCTAAAATTTACAATTATCCATTTTTATCATTGAATTCGTGCTTGGCATAAATTCTTCTTTGTTTTCAATCAGAATTGCAAACGAGCTTAGCGAGTTTTGTAATTACCTAAAATAATCCTTATATGTTTGCAAAATAAAATATTTTCTTGAAGTTCATAATAAAATTTTGATAATTACAATAACATTTTCACATTTTGCCCCTGCCGCCCTTTTACCATGTCCAACCTCATAATCTCCACTTTTCAATTTAAATATTTGTTTCTCCCCTTTCTAAAAACACACAAGCCATCCGAATCCTAACGACCCGAATGGCTTATAATCCCGATGTATATATTATGTGCTGCCCTATACAACCATTGGATTCATCACAAATCCTATGTTTTATCACTTTATTTATAGTATAGACTACATATATTATTTGCGCAATAACTTATATAAGTATTATACCTTTTACTTTTATTTTTCTTCCAAGCACTACCTAAACTAATATATTTTCTACTCACAAATTACTTTATTGTATGTATGGTATGTAATCGAACTCCCTGTCATTTCCTCCAAACTATATGTTCCTCTCTTCAAAATAATAGTTTCATCTTGTATTTCACAATTCATTACTACAAATTTACCATTATAATCGGATATAATAGCCCTGTTTTGTTCAATAACTTCATATGACTTCTTATCACTAATATCGTAATTAATTTTAGTTATAAATCCTGTTATTATATTAAAAATACATATTATAAAGGCAATCATAAAAATTATTGTTTGACCCCTATTATATTTCTTTTTCTCAAAGAAGAATTCTCTTATTATTATAAAATATGCAATAACTATATCTGAAACTACGTATATAATATCTATATAACGTTTTAACCAATTCCAAGGAATATAGTTTATTAATCCAACTGTATATTGCATATTTTGAATAAGTAAAATAAAAATTGTGGCAAAAAAAGTTACTATTACATATATTTTACTATTTAATTTTTTATTTACATATGAAAATATGAACGGATATATAAACAAAATCAATGCCTGAAAAATAAAAACCAATTTATCTTCAAACATTTCTGTTCCAGAAAAATATTTTTTATCTATTCCATAAAAATTAGCACATGAAGCCGAAAAGCCCTTTGACATTATTAGATTTACTACTCCGCTCAATGTAATACATAGAGCCACTCCAGGACCTAAGACATTCCACATATTAGCTCTGAAAAATTGTATGATTTTATTGTTTTTTGTACTTTTTAAAATATTTCCTTGACTATCAACTATATCCTGCATATCTAGTATCGCTTTATTTCCTTTCTTTTTTTACATCAAATTGTCATCCAACATCCTTTAACCTATACTTTTTCTTCATCTTCAACAAATCTTTTTTTTAACTGCTTGGCACTCACAATATCTATCCCCTTATCACTTTTCATTATTTCTGTTACAAAATTAGAAGTGCGATATACCAGGCAACCTTCTATTCTCTCTATTGTTTGATTAAATACTTTTTCAAAATATTCAATATTGAATTTAACACTTTCTATCTTCTTATGTAATTTTTGAATAAACTCACGTTCTTTAGACATGTCTGCTGCGAAACCACTTGGCGTAAATCTAAACGAAACATCCTTACATTCAACAACGTATAACACTTTTCTTTGAACATATATTACATCCACCTCATTAGATAACACTTTTCCGTTACCTAATTTATGAACATTACGTAATGCTTTGATATTGTGCTGTTTTATATACAGCTCCATTTCCTCCACAAATTTTTCTTTAATTTTTTTCCTTATGATACGTTCATTTACGCTTTTACATCTTTCCAACATATTAAACATTAGTTTTCTCTCTAATATTATATATGCATATTGCATCAATACTTGTGAATATAGATATCTATCTTCATCAATTTTTAAAATACATTTTTCAAAAATTCTATTTTCGTCTTTCTCCGGAGAGTCATATCTTCTTTGACATTTTTTATTTTCATCAATACATAGATAATCAAATATCTTTTCTGCCTCATCTATACTACATTTCAAAGTCATTACAAACTCATATATAATTGTTGCATAATCTGATTCTGTTACCAAATTATTACTCGTCAATAACACAGGACTGCTAGATGCTATAATTTTAACCATATCTATTTTGAATCCATATGGTGCTAGAATATAAATAGTACAAGCCCAAATGAGAAATTCCAAATACACATAAGCATGGTACAATAGAGATATGCTGAAGGAGGATTTCATATGGCAACGCAACATGACAAACAATTTAAACTTGATGCAATCCAGTATTATCAAGATCATAAAGATCTCGGTGTACGTGGATGTGCTGAAAATCTTGGCATCGGATACAGCACACTAACAAAGTGGCTGAAAGACTTCCGGGAATCAGGTGATATTCTTACTCGGGGTTCTGGTAATTACGCATCCGATGAGCAGAAGGAAATCGCTCGTCTCAGACGTGAATTACGTGATGCCCAAGATGCTCTTGATGTATTAAAAAAAGCAATCAACATTCTGGGAAAATGACGGAAGTCATTTATCTCAAAGTATCTGAGAAGACGGAAGCTGCCAAAAAGGCTGGACGCCGGGTTTCCGTCTCCGGAATGTTGAAATTTTTAGGTGTCTCTCGCTCAGGATATCTTGCATGGCTCCACCACGTACCTTGCCTTTCAGTTGAATCATTTGTTTTATCCTGGTCAAAAATCTACCGGCACTCTTACTTCCACGCCTTCCAGATATCCGGCTGATATCCAAGAGTGGATTGTTTTCCATTACGGACAACCGGTGTCTTAATCACCTGAGGGTTTTCCAGCACCTTCTCAAGTTTATCTTCCTCTGCAATGTACTTAATGAGCGCAAGCAGATCCTTATCCTTGCCCTCCCAGTTGATCATATTTTCCAGTCCGCCATTTGCCTGGGCAACTGAATTGAATTCGCCTTTACTCATGCCCTTTTCTTTCATATCAATAAACTGAAACTTGATCCCACGTTCCTTAAAGAAACGCTCTGCTTTCTTTGTATCATTGCACTTCTTTGTTCCAAAAATCTGTATATTCAAATTAATTCTCCTTGTCCATCGCCATATGTATCATTTTTCCAAAAGATGCTCTGAAATGCTCATCATCTTCTGCTGTTCGTTTTCGTGGTCCTTTTAAATGATTCTTTCCGGATGCCCTTCGTGCTTTCTTATTCAAGTGACGCTCCATAAGCATCTGGTCAATATTCTCATTCGTATACCATTTCCCGGATTGATGAATCGCATATGGTCTACGCTCCGCTTCGGTCGGCTCAAATCCAAGGTCCACTGGACCTTGTGAGCCCTTTTCCAAGTGCCATTGCCGCAACTCCATAATCCTGTGATACAACAATATCGCCCCTATGGCAAATGCTGATCAGTTTATAATCCACTGCATCTGCTCCGGCTCCAACTACAATCACCTCACTGTAATCCGAAGACAACACATGATTGGTATCACACAACAAATACAAGTGTTATATTTTTTTCTTCATTTTATCAAGTTCCTTAGAATTATATACAAGTCTTTAAAACTACTATATCATATTTTCACGTTAAACCAAATAAAAAAGAAGAGCAATAAGCC
>ERZ772901.341-NODE-341-length-46800-cov-15.254016_pt1 | contig 46800 bp, 73 predicted proteins | sample MGYA00512123_ERZ772901 | MGnify/ENA primary metagenome ERZ772901 (study PRJEB29015, sample SAMEA2737711) | human gut metagenome | biome: human gut; feature: human-associated habitat; material: faeces | place: China | collected 2012 ...
TTATCATCAAATCGCTTTAAAAAATAATGATTTTGAAGATTTTGAAGATTTTGAAAGGAAAATATAAAAATGATAAGAAAAAGCATAATCAACCGCATCAATAGACACGCTAAAAACCGAGGGTTGAAAGTAACTGAAATAAAAGAAATTGAATTAAATTTATAACTAGTAATGGAAACTCGTGGCTTTTTTGTGAAATGGATTGCAACAAAAGACATTGGTTTATTGTTTAGGAAGGTTTGAAAAGATGGATAAACATGAATTTGTAAAAAAAATGATACAAGAAACCCAGGGGGACTATAGAAAAATGGTCGCCTATTGCAAAGAGCATAAAAGAAAACCCCCAAAAATCATAGCAACATCACCCTGCAAAATGGGGTGTTTGAAATTCGAGGGTCAAAAATTCCTATGGTACTACGAGGACGACCCTTACGGTCTCATGTCCATGGTAAGAGTAGATAAAGCGTACTGATGTACGCTCTTTTCTCATGATAATAAAATTTTCTCATACTGATAATAATTTATAAATCGTCATCCCACCCTGTGTCTGGTGGGATTTTTGTGTGTGTCTGTAAGTCTGCATGGGGGTCCAAGTCCGCCTTTGTGTCCAAGTCTGCAAGTCTACAAGTCTGCAAGTCTGCACCTGCGAGCAAGTCTGCAAAGTCCTCCAAGTCTACACCCCTCGAAGTCTGCAAGTCTGCAAGTCCTCTAGAAACCTCATTTTCTTCGATTTGAGCGTTGTTTACGTTTGAGGTATCAATTACACCTACCTTTGGCTTTTCGCTCTCTACGGGCTTAAATTCAGCGTCTATGACTATTCCAGGGGTAGAATTGATAATTCTTTCTTGTTCATCCAAATCTATCACGTTTGACGACGACTTATGAACCACTTCTGTCTTGTCTTGCATACCAAACCAATTCTTGCCTAAAAAGAAGTATAAAAGCGTATTGATTGAGCCTTGCATGGTCTTTTCAAGTATGAATTGATGGAATAATTCTTCGGCTTTTTTAATGGATGTCGAGAATGGGTTAGTGTTGTCTTCCTTCCACCTTGCTATAGTGTTAGAAGTAACCCCTAACCATAATGCCATAGCGGGTCTCGTTGGTGTTACCTTGTTTTCATCACAAAATTTAGCAAAATCGAATACTTCTCTATCAAAACTATCTACACTAGCATAACTTAATGGTCTACCATTGCGTTGTTCAAATGTATTTCCATGTTCCATAAGTTTGATTGAATTGCTCAAACTTAAATCTCCATCTGGAAATATTTTGTTTGTTATCAATCCATTATGTCCTTTCTTATTATTTTTCATATTATTAACTCTTTCTTCATAATCCATATTTTGAGGTTTCAAAGCGTTTCTATGGAATTTATCTCCTGCCATATTAACACTCCTTTCTTGTTCTTCACTATTCTAACATTCAATTTTAAAAATCACAAGACTAGACGATAAGACAGGAGACAGTACCTCTTTTATATATTATAAAAAATATATTACATTTTATACTGTATACTTTACTATATATTATATATATTATTTTATTATTTATTTAGATATATAAAAAGATGTCTTATAGTCTAGTAATATAAAAAAGTCTATATATACCAATGGTTTCAAGCGAGACAGGACGTATAGACTCATGTGCTAATAACCGTCTTGTTCCTGTGCTAGTCTCTTAACATTTCTTAACATTTCTTAACATAACTATATGTATCTATAATCAACTGTACATAACTATATCTTACTAGCAATGTCTAAAGACTATGACAGCAAGACATCAAAATAAGACAGGAGCAAGACAGGACGAAAATTCTACCGTCATGGACATATGACGTAACACCACGACATAAAAAGAGTACCATATCGGTACTCTAAAATACATTTAATAACGTTTCTATAGCGCCTAAAGCAATGAATATAAACAGCATGATGGTTTCAATACTGAAAAGTTGGTCAAACAATGTAATCAATTTGGTAATCGCATACATTGTATATTGTTCATTAAGTTTGCCTTTCCATTTTCTATTGAGATATTGGAAAACGACTAATCCGCCTCTCAAAAGATAAAACACTAGTATGTCAAATGCCAGAATGATTGTATAACTCATTAGTGTTTTCATCATAATTCCAATTCGCATAGTGCTAGACACGTTGCAATGATAACGATTAATGTAAATAATATAGTTACAAACAATGGTAGAAATAAGCTAACGTTATAACATAAATCCATTGCCCACATAAAGGCTGAAATAATCAATATGATGGACAAAACGTAGACTATACCCACTTTGGTATTATGACTGATTAAAACTTCTTCATAAGGCTCTAAATCATCTAAAGAGAAAGCTACTTTGCACCCTCTATAACCCATTAATTGATAATATGCTCTCTGTTTACTAGTTAAGTTCTCATAGTTACGGATTAATAAGTGTCTAGGACTCACTAATATTATATTTACATTATGTTCATCATAATCATAACGAGCAATAGTGATGTTCGTTCCTTTGACTCTGTATTTCATTTCTGTCAATCCTCCACGATTTCACAATTTTCTAAAACATTTTTTATGACATAATATTTTTTATCTTCCCACTTAACGAATTGGAATAATTGCTCTGTAAATTTACCTAAATAACCACATTTACCTCCTACACACCATGTGCAGTTATCACTCATAATATAAGGTTCTTTTTCATATAAATTTATCAGTCCGCCTTTGTCTCTACAAATATATTTAGCACCTTGTTTTTTAACAAATTTGAGCATTTCATAATCTAAACGAGTCAGTTTAATCGGCTCTAAAAACTCTAATTCGTCTAATTCATATCTCCATGTAAAATCATCTCCTTTTATCATACATTGTCTGATGTTCTCTTTACTCATAATATCCATATTATCATCGCATAAATCTCCAGCGTGCACATCTACTATATGTTCACAATCACGAAGTTTTCCTCTAATAATCATGCCCTCATGGTCGAAACTGTATCGAGGACTTTTTAACTTAAATTTTTTCATTTTCAATCACCTAATATCTATCTAAAATATCTTGAATTAAAGTAGGTTCTTCATTCTCATAAGAAACAAAAGGATATAACTCTTTAAGGTACATATCGAAAACAGGGTAGTAAACTTCATTTTTACCAAACCATGCACCCCCATTAAATATAGGTTTATTTTTGAAAAAATTCAATCTATTGTCTGTTTCGTCACGTGTAATATATTTGTACCCCATTTCTAATTGATGTTCTAGAAGTAATTTTTCTAGCATTGTAAAAGTAGGTTTTATTTCCTTTAAATAGTCTTTGCCGAATCCACATCTAGGATATTCCATACATTCAATGATTTGTTCTTTAGTCATGATGTCTACATTCAACTTACAAATATCAATACTGTTGATTTCTAAAATTTTAGTTCTTCCATCAATTTCTCCTTCAACAACCATTCCTTTAACCCACCAGCTTTTACCTGGATTTTTTAATTCGTATTTCATCTTTCTCTCTCCTTCTTTAATAATTTTATAATCCAACATTATTCCATATCTACATGACAAGTGACTCTTGCACATTTTCATCTACCTCACAATTATCCAAGATATATGTGATAGGATAGGGTTCTTTATCTTCCCATTTAATAAATGAAAATAAATCATCAAAGTTAATCTCTTTAATATTTTCAGTTGACTTCCATTGGTATCGCATTTTATCTGGTTTTGTATCATAAGCAAATAGTACTTCAGTATTATCTCTTGCAATATATTGATAACCATGTTCGATATAATATTTCAACAATTCACATTCTAGTTTTGATAAATGAATCATAGGATTTAAAGACTCCAATTCGCTTATAAAATAAATCCATTTATTATCAATACCTTTTGCAAAACAACTTTCTATATCATCATCACTCATGATGTCTTTGTTGTCTAAATATATATCCCATGCCCTGACAAAAATACCTTGTCCGCCATCAATTATTTCACCTCTTAAAATCATTCCTTTCTTATCAAAACTATAATTTTCGTTTTTCAATCTAAATGTTCGTTCCATTTCTTTTTCCTCTTTTCTATATTTTTTATCACTATTTATCTTCATTACCTCCTAAAAAATCATACATCAACATTGCTACACCCCAGATAATTAAAGGTGTACATAAAATTAAGCCTACGTCAGCATTAAACATTGAATTTCACCTCACAATCCAAAATTATTGTTCCCCCATCATCTAAAACTTTTTTAATAAGTTTATTTGAGAACATTTCTCCTAATACCATCCATAAAACAGGTGGATTACCACTTGCTATCAAGTTATGGTTGTTGTCAAAAACATGCCATATCTTTCTATCTCTTTTTTGAAATGCTAGTTCATATAGATAGTCGCCCAATTGTTTTTTCATTTTCATCCCTCCTTCATTTGACACCCTTATTGTACACTCATAGTCTAGGTATGTCAATAATTTTCTGTATATTTTTTAAATTTGTTTAAAATGTCTAAAATGTCTTTACTTTAGTGTAATTTTAGTGTAATATAGGTATCGTCAAAGGAGGAAATATAAAAATGGAAGAAAGAAAAGTATTAGTCACAAATGTAGCTAGACAATATATTAAAAAGCAAATGAATATCAAGGAAGAAGATTTTAAAGATTATTTAGAAATTGATTTATTCAAAGAAAGTATTGAATATAATAAGTCTAAATATAATTTAAAAGAACTCATCATGGAAATTGATGATATGGATGACATTATCATCAATAGAAAAGGATATGAAGTAGCTTTTCTAATTGAAAGTAATATTGATTTTAGATAGTAGTAACGGAAGGGGATTTATTTAATGAAAAGGTATGAAATTAAACAAGGTGATTGTATTGAATTAATGTCCAAATTACCAGATAAAAGCATAGATATGATATTATGTGATTTACCTTATGGTACGACAAAAAATAAATGGGATTGTATAATTGATTTAAAACAATTATGGGAGCAATATGAAAGATTAATTAAAGATAATGGATGTATTTGTTTATTTGCACAAACACCTTTTGATAAGGTGTTAGGTAATTCAAACTTAAAATTACTTAAATATGAATGGATTTGGGAAAAACATATGCCCACGGGGAGATTGAATTGCAATTTTGCACCAATGAAAGCTCATGAAAATATTTTAATTTTTTCTAAAAGTGCTGGGTGTTATGTAAAAGATAAAAATAAAGCCATGCTTTACAATCCTCAAATGACTGAAGGTAAAGCATATAAAACTACGAGTGGTAGAGCTAGTACAAATTATGATACAAAATGGAGCAAAAGGGTTGAAACGAAAAATAATGGTACTCGCTATCCAAGAAGTGTAATCAAATTTAAACATGATAAAGATAAATTGCATCCAACTCAAAAACCTGTTGCATTATTGGAATATCTAATTAAGACGTATACAAATGAAGATATGCTTGTATTGGATAATTGCATGGGGTCAGGTAGTACTGGTGTAGCATGTTTAAATGTAAATCGTAAATTCATTGGATTTGAATTGGACAAAGAATATTTTGAAATTGCAAAAAAAGAGAATTGAAGATAGAAGTGAAGAATTAGAAGAAGATTGGGAAGACGATTTATAATCGATAAAAAGAATTTTAAAAACAAAAAAAGGAGGAAGATTAATGAAAAGAATGTCAATCAAAGAAGTTCTTGAATATTTGGAAATAGGTCGAAGCACATTCTATATTTATCGTGACAAAGGTATGCCTGTGCATTATACTTTAAGTAAGCGCCCTCACTGTTTCAAGGAAGAAATTGACGAGTGGCTTCAAGATAGAGTAGATAACAGGAGGAAGTGATAATGCTAGAATATGCAAAAGCTTATGATAAATTGGGATGGGTGGTCATGCCCATCAAACCAAATGATAAAAGACCTATCATCAAGAATTGGTCAAAAATACAATCCAATGATGAAACATTGGATAAATTCAAAGATACCTCAAACATAGGTATCATCATGGGAGCGACAAGCAATCTTGTATGTATCGACGTGGATGTCAAAAATGCAGATGGTGTAGCTACCCTAGAAAAATTAGAAGAACAGTTAGGAGAACTTCCTCAAACAGTTATGAGCGAAACACCTAGCGGTGGTATTCATTATTATTTCAAATACGTCAAAGGAATTAGAAATAGAAAAGATGTCGGTGAGGGGATTGACATACAGGCAGATGGTACTCAAACAGTAGAAGCACCAAGTCAAATTGACGGTACTTATTATGAATGGGTGAACAGTCCATTTGAATATGAGATAGCGGAACTACCTCAAAAATGGAAACAGTATTTATGTGAAGAAGTAGATGAAGATACATTGTTACTTTCAAACAAGCCATTTGAAGCACCTAGCGAGGTCGAAGAAGGTGGACGCAATAATACCCTAGCGAGTTATGTTGGTTCTCTATTAGGCAAAAAATTAAAGAAAGCAACGGTATTGAAAAAAGCTTTGAAGTATAATGAAGAGTCGTGTAATCCACCTCTTGACGAAGATGAAGTGAAAACGATTGTCGACTCTATGATTAAAACGGATAAAACCAACAAGGCGAATAATGTCGAAAAAAGTATCAATGAGTCAAAATTAGACTCTAGTAATGAAGATGATTTGAAAGTAGATTGGATTTCTTTTGATGAAACAGGAACAGTCAATATCAATGACAAGAAATTTGCTGAATGGTATGTCAAAAGAAATGAACTTTATTGTATCAATGATAGATTTTATACACGTTATGGTCAAATTAGCGATAATGAGTTCAGAAACAATATTCATAATATCATAGGTTGTATTATTACAACTCGTTTGTCAGCTAAAGTAGAGTCTCTATTAGCGAGTGTCAAGAATGAAGCATTCACTAAACTAGACGCACCAGACAAGTATAAAGTACAGTTCGATAACATCAGCTTTGATGTTCGACACGGAAAGCTTGAAGAATGTGACACCTTTTTTACACTACATCAGATACCGCATAATTATGACGCTAAAGCTGATTGTCCTAAATTCAAAAGGTTTATCAACAATCTTTTCTATGAAGAGGACATTCCTGTCATTCAAGAATATTTAGGATATTGTTTGGTACCGAACACTCTTGCCCAAACAGCTCTGTTCATTATAGGAGAGGGTGGAGAAGGTAAATCAAGAATTACAATTCTAATGGAGCATATTATCGGTCATGACAATGTCGTTATCGGTGACTTCATTGGACTTCAAGATAAATTCTCTACAACCTCATTGGATAAACAAATGATGTTCATAGATGATGATTTATCTTTGGAAGCTTTAGATGATACGTCTAATTTTAAAAAGATTGTAACGGCTGAAACGACAATGGAAGTCGAACCGAAAGGTAAGCCTAAATATAAGACAAAGCTTTATTCGAGGATATTATGCTGTGGAAATGGAGCAATACAATCAAAATTTGATAGAAGTGACGGTTTCTATAGAAGATTGTTGATTTCAAAAGTTAAACCTGTACATTATGATAAACCAGACAGGACTTTATCAGACCAACTCGACCAAGAAATACCAGGTATTATTAATTGGCTTTTAGAAGGGCTATGTAGAGTCGTTAGAAATGGTTTCATTATCGAACCATCTGCACGTATGACACAAGAATTACAATCGGTAAGAGACAGTAGTGATACTATTCAATTATTTATGAGTGATGAACAGTTCATTGAATACACAGGAGATAAAGACGATAAAGTGTCAATCAAGCAGTTGTATGACGCTTACGAAAGCTGGTGTCAAGACAATAATTATTTAGTCATTCATAAGAACACCTTTGGTAAGGTCATTAGAAAGACATATAAAGCAAACTTGTCTAAAAAGATTATGAACCCTCAAAGAGTAAGCGATTTGATTTCACAAGAAAAGGTGTATATCAATAAGAAACAGGTAAGAGGGATTGTAGGAGTTCAATTAAAGAATTATAAGAAATCATTCACCGTAAGTGCATAAGGAGGAAAAGAAAAATGAGATTAGAAATGGGACGTGAGGATTTTGTCAAATTAATGTATGAAAGAGTTGATATGGAAACATTGTTTGATGTTTTCAGTAATTCATTAAGTCAAACCGAGGATTTTGTATTCGTAGAAGACGGGGGAGAGGTTTTTATTATCTATAAAGAAATGGATAGTGAGCCAAAAATTATTAATTGGTATAAGCTTACACATGTAGGTCGTTGCTTAAATTTATGGGGATTTAAAAATGTTGAAAAATTAGAAAATATTCTAGATGATTTGAATGATGATTTAGAAAGAATTAAAGGAGATAAAGAATAATGACAGTAAGAGAAGTATTAGAAAATATGAAAGGTGGAGCGTCGATTTTATATATTAAAGATATTGAAGGGACTAATTTAGTCTTATCTAGAAACATGATACCTTTTTGCAATGAAAAATTGCTAGATATGAAAGTTAAAAATTTAGATGCAGGTGATATTGAAATGAAAGGAAAGGGTCTAGAATCATATAACGCATGGAGTTATTCAGATACTTTTAATGAAAAATTTATAATTTGCACATATGATGAAGAAAAAGAGTAAAAATATTTTTACTCTTTTTTCATATATTTGTTGACATTATTAGAAATCTATAGTAATATATAGTCAAGGAAAGGAAATATAAAAATGTTTGATAATCATTTAGAAAGAATTACAAATGAAGCATATTATAACAATATGCCAGACCAAAGAGTTTTAGAAGAAATTGAAGAAGTTAAAGAAAAATTAGAAGAACTTCAAGATGAAATTTCTGAAACATATTTAGAAAGTGAAGAAGCGGAAGATTTGATTGCAGAAGTAGATGAATTAAATGAAAGATTAGAAGAATTAGAGGAATTAGCTTATGGAAGTAACTAAAGAAAATTTAGAAGTGGCTTTGGACCACTTAAAATCTCAATGGGTGTATTATTGGAAAAAGAAGAAAGAAAATCCAAAGTGGGGCTACATACCCACTTTGGAATTTCAAGAGGGAGACATGGTTTATATCAATTTAGATGTGAACTTTCCTCACGAAATGTGTTTTGGGCACTGGTGTTACGTTGTCAAAGATATGGAAGGAAAATTATTAGTTATTCCTTCTACAAGTGTCAAAGACGGATGCCCTTGTAAATATGAAATGGACATCAATGTAACACTTGACGGAAGAAAGATGAAATCTCGTCTTAATTTTAGTGAGACAAGAGTAATTGATAAAATGAGAATAGATTGCAAAAAGCCTAAAATGAAAGCAGAATGTAGTCTAGTATTTATCAAATATAAATTGAAAGAGTTCATAGGAGGTTAGTTATGAAAGTTTTAAGTTTATTTAGTGGTATAGGAGCTTTTGAAGTGGCTCTCAATAAATTAAATATTGAATGGGAATTAGATCATTACTGTGAAATCGACAAGTTTGCGTGTCAGTCTTATAACTGCATTCATGGAACTACGGATAAAGATAATCTAAAAGATGTAACAAATATTGACTATTCAAAGATAGGAGATATTGATTTGGTAACATATGGTTTTCCATGTCAGGATATTTCTTTGGCAGGTAATCAAAAAGGATTCTTTGATGAGGATGGTAATCTTACAAGAAGTGGACTGTTCTTTAATGCGGCAGATGTTATTCGTCATACCAATCCTAAGTTTGCCATATTTGAGAATGTAAAGAATCTTACAGGAAAGAAATTCAAAGCGGAGTTTGAAACAGTTTTGTCTACTCTTGATGAGTTAGGATATAACACATATTGGAAAGTATTAAATGCTAAGGACTACGGTATTCCACAAAAACGTGAACGTGTATTCGGTATCAGTATTCGTAAAGATATTGACCATGGGTATACATTTCCTTTACCTATCAAATTGACTTTAAGATTGAAAAATATATTAGAAAAAGAAGTTGATGAAAAATATTATTTATCTGAAAAAATGTTTAATTATGCTTTTAATATTGAAAAAGATGCTAAAGGTGTTGGGTTTTCAGATGCTGTTGACAAGTCTTTTATAAACCCTAACGTATCTAATACTCTTTCTACAAAATCTTTAGGAGGACATAGTCAAAGGTCTGGTACAAGCACTTATGTCTGCGAACCTTATGACAAATGTATAAGAGTTAGTGAATTGAAAGAAACTATTGAAAAAAACAACGGAGAACTAGGGGAAGGGTTAGATTTATATAACAGAAGAGTTATAAATGATGGTATTGCGAAAACACTTGGAGCAAACTGTGGTAATAACGGAACAGCAGGAAATATGATGGTTTATAAAGATTTTAGAATCCGTAAATTGACACCACTTGAATGTTGGCGCTTAATGGGATTTGATGACGAATATTTCTATAAGGCTGAAAAAGTCAATTCAAACACGCAACTGTATAAACAAGCAGGAAACAGTATTGTAGTAAGTGTGATTGAAGCTATATTTGAAAGTTTAGCCATTCAGTATCCATCTGATTTTGTACAAAGATGGGGTGAGGATTTGTGAGAAAATATGAAAAAGTCTTATCGACCATAGTAACATGGATGATGCTATTTTCTCTTATCTTTGTTAGTTATAAACATAGCAATCTGGTAGAAGATTATAATGATTTGACTACTAAATATAACAAAATTGTGAAAGAGAAAAAGACAGTTGATACTATGTGTCATATACTGTTAAATCAAGAGCCTTATGTAGTACATGAAGTCAAAACTGTAGAGTGCATAGGAGAGTTTAAAATTACTTATTATTGTGGTTGTGATGTATGCAATGGAGTATGGGGGAACATTACTTATAGAGGTACAATTCCTCGTCCTCAACACACAATAGCAGTAGACCCTAGTGTAATACCACTTGATAGTAAAGTGATTATAGGAGGGATAGAATACACCGCCGAGGACACAGGAAATAAAATCATAGGTAACAAGATTGATGTTTATGTATCTTCGCATGAAGAAACTTTGGAAAAAGGAACTGAAACTTTAAAGGTATATAAGGAAGTGAACTAAAAATGAAAGAAAAGATGAAAGAATTTTTAGAAGGATTTTTAGTTATCGATATACTAGTTTGTTTTTCATGGGCGATAGTTGAAATATTGATGTTCATACTTAAAATGATGGGAGTGATTTAAGATGGGTGAGATAAACAAACAATGGATGAACCAAAGAGGATTTGACGAATGTCTCAAAGATGGCAATACTTTGATTTTTAAAGACGTAAATGATATTCAAGTAGGTGTCAAAAATAGCTATTATAGGTTTTATTACATTGTAGACGCTGTAGGGAAATATCATTTAAGAAGTACAAAATTCTATGATTGGAACAGCTTTGATGATTTCTATAATGAATTTAAAGAATTAGTAATGAATTTGAAATGGAAGGATGATGATTTATAATGAAAAACTTTGAAGCATATGAAGATAAAATTAAGGAATTAAAAGGTGAAATTGCTCTAAATGAAAGCAATGAATTAGTATCATGTATTGGTTTTTGTTGTAGGAATTGTAAATTTAGTAATAGTGGTAATAATGAATATTGTTCCAAAAACATGTTTGAATGGCTATATGAAGAATATAAAAAGCCAAAAGTTAAAATTTCTTTAGCAACTAAATACTTTTTAGAAAGTTTAAATAATAAGTATAAATGGATTGCCAAGGATGAAAACGGTCAAGTTTTTGTTTATGAAATGAAACCTAAAAAAGACAAGGAAACTAAACAATGGTGTAACGGAAATAGAGGTACTACGTATCGTTTTGAAGAAAATGTTTTTAAAAAAGAATTATTCAATTTTCTTTCTTGGGAAGATGAAAAACCAACTAATATCAAAGAATTATTAGAAAATTGTGAGGTGATAGAAGATGAATAGACCTAAGAAAGAAGAATTAAAAGATATTAGAGAAATAGGAGGTATTTATACTATTGACTTTACTAGATATATAGATGCACTAGAAAAGTATGTTGACCAATTAGAAAAGGTATTTGATAAAGCTTGTGAAGAATTAGAAAAATGGGATATTAATAATTTTGACAATACAACAGTTACAAAAGAGCAATGGAAAGAGGAGTTGATGAAAAATGAAACTATTTGAACACCAAAAACAAATACTTCATCTACTTACAAATAATGACCAATTCGCTGTATTCGCTGAACAGGGCACGGGTAAAACGGCGCCTGTTCTTTATCATTTATGCAACCTATTTATTGCTAGAGAAATAGAAAACGCTTTAGTTATATGTCCTGCTTCAACTAAAGGTTCATGGTATAGAGATATTGAAAAATTTCCAAAAAGAAAAAGAAAACATCTTAAAAATTTAGTTGTCGTATCTTATGATACAGTATGGAGAAGAAAAGAGTATGAGAAAGCGTGGGATTGTATTGTATTAGACGAGTCACATTGTATAGCGCATAGAAATACCAAACGTACAAAATTTATTCATAAACTTAAAAATATGAGCAAATACAGGTATATTATGACAGGTACACCTATGCACAATGGACATTATGAAGATTATTATTCTCAAATTGATTTTATTCTTCCTAATTATTTAGGAACTTATAATGAGTTTCTAGCACATCATACTGTACAAAGACAATTACCTGGTACTTATGTGAAAATAATAGTTAAGTATAGAAACGTTCAAGAATTACTAGACAAAATAAGTGAAAAAGCGTATTATATAGATAAGAAGTCATGTCTTGATTTACCAGATATGTTGCCTTCAAATATTATTGATTGTGAGTTAAAAGAAAAGAAAAAGTATAAAGAAGCTTTAGAAAACTTCATAGAAGAATTCGATATGAACATAGGAAATCCTATGTCCGTCATTGTGAAGTTAAGACAGTTATGCAGTGGTTTTGTAATAGATGACTACCAAGAACTTCATGAACTAAAATGTGAGAAGATAAAAATGCTAGATGAACTTATTGACAGTTTAAATGGCAAACTCGTTATCTTTGCCGAATTTACTTATTCTCTTTCTCAAATTCATAAGCTTCTAGAGAAGAAGAAAATCAAGTATGTAACTTTGGATGGGCAACAAAGAAACAAGTCGATATGGAAAGATTTTCAAGAGAACGAGGATATTCAAGCTATCGTATGTCAATATCGTTCAGCTAATGCAGGAATAGATTTGTTTGCTTCTAGTAATATGATTTTCTATGAGCCAAACCAATCAAGTACAGTTATCGACCAAGCTATGGCACGTATACATAGAAATGGACAAACTAGTAAATGTAGTTACCATTGGCTGATTACAAAAGATACTGTAGAAGAAGATATTTACGAACGTGTTTCAAATGGAATTGACTTCAATGTAGAAGCTTTAGATAATTTTAGACAAAGGATGTGATAAAATGGAACAATTCACTAGATGTGATTTTTGTGAACATTTACAAGAATGTAGAGAAAAATCTTTATTAATTGATTTAACATTAGGGATGGACACAACAAGGCATTTTATACCTAATGAATTTCTTTCTGGGTGTCCTAGAAAGGATGATGAAAATGATAGAGAGAACGTTTAAGATACCGTCATGGCACAGGCTTTATTCAGATTATTTCAGGTATTTGAATAACACTCAACAAGCTATCAAATTGCTTAAAGAGTTTAGAAAAGAACAGGATATTCAATGTGAACTTATTCTTCCTTATACAGACAGTCGTACTCGAAAACAATCTTTAAAGATTGCTACAACCAAAGACTATAGAAGAATAGCACATGACAAAAAGAAATTCGGTACAGATTTAAAGAAACCAGATAGTCAAGGCTTCTATGGTATTCGTCTTAATTCTAAACTTTATCAATCGTGGTTGGATATATTGAAAGCTAATGATAATTTTAAAATTCTAGACGAACCTAAAATAGCCGAATATATTGGTATCAACAACAAAGGTAAGGATTTAGGTAAATTTGAAAGAGAGTTTCTCGTAGATGATAAAGACCTTTATTTATCAATCAAATGTGAATACAAATTTATCGTGGTAGATGACTTTATTGAGATTGAGCCTTATAAATTCTATGAAATAAAGGAAGGAGAGATATTGTGATTGAGAGTAAAAGAAAACAATTAGAAATCATAGAAGATTTCTATGCACTTTATATGCGTTCACCGAAACACGCAGAATACAAAGCTTTAGGAGGCACATATAAGACGAGTCCTTATATTACATTCCTAGCTGAAAATTATTTTAAACCTCCAACGTCTAAAGAAGAAACTTATGAAGTTGTTGACAGACAAGGAAAAGTTGTCTACACAGGAGTTCCTAAAGATATAGGGTATGAGTATGATACTACAGGTGGGCAAGTATCTAGAGCGTGTAGAGAAAAAACATTGTATAAAGGAAAATATACAATTAGAAAAAAAGAATTTGATATAAATTATTTCAATAAACATAGAAAGGATGATTTGAATGCAAAAATTGACTAAAAAAGATTTACAGAAACGTTGGGACATCTGCGAAAGAACCCTTGACAGATGGAAAGATATGAAAGGGCTACCTTATCATAAATTGCCTGTAAATGGTAGAATTTATTTTTATAAAGAGGAGATTGAAGAATGGGAAAACAAGATGATGGGTGGAAAAGTAGATTAGTAGCTTTTGACTTTGAAGTCACAGCTTACGATTGGCTTCTATGCATCAAAGATAGACAGACGGGTATATTTTATGATTTTCACAATGACCCACAGGGTGTTGAGGATTTTATCAATAAGCATGATTTTATCTATGTAGGATATAATAATAAACATTATGATAATTATATCCTTAAAGGTGTTTTAAATCATTATACACCAGATTATATCAAGGATATTAACGATTATATTATCGAGGAACATCAAAATGGATGGACATATCCATTCGACCAACCGTATATCAAAATACCACCTACCAGTGACCTCATGTTGGATATACCTTTAAGACAATCTTTAAAGGAACTTGAAGGTAATATGCTCATGGACATTCAAGAGTCAACTGTAGATTTCAAAATAGACCACCCGTGGACTAAAGAAGAATTTGACGAAATGTTATTCTATTGTCATCATGATGTTGATGCTACATCATGTTTAATTGACGAAAGAATGGACTATCTAGAAGCTAAAGTATTCAATGGTACGAGAGAAGGTTTAACACCAGAAGAGTCTTTATATCGAACAAATGGGCAGTTAGCGAGTATCTCTTTAGGTGCTGAAAGATGTGAGTTTAATGATGAAAGAGATATTCAGTTTCCAAATACTGTAAATTGGAATAATATCCCTGAAGAAGTGCAGGACTTCTTTAACCAAGCTTTTGATAAAAATATCCCTACGGAGGTACTTTTCAATAAGAAACTTAAAATTGATTTTTTAGGTTTGGAATGGGTGTTCGCATGGGGAGGTGTTCATGCGAGTGTTCAAAATGAAATCATTGTAAACGAGAATGGATATGTTCAAAAGATTGCAGACGTAACTTCCCTATATCCATCATTGATGGAAGAATATGGGCTTACGAGCCGTGCAGTACCAGACCCTAATAAATTTTTCAACATGAAGAAAGAACGTATTGACGCTAAACATAGAGGTGACAAGAGAGTAGCAAATTCTCTTAAAGTACCTATCAATACAGTTTATGGTATTTCATTACAACAGTTTAGTGATTGCTACGACCCACGTAATGGTCGTTCAGTATGTGTGACAGGACAGTTACTATTGACAGACTTATGCGTTGAGTTGTGTAAACAATGTAAGACAATTAGACTTACCAATGTGAATACGGATGGTGTCGCTTTTATTATTCATGAAAGCGAAATGGATATAGCCAATGCGGTAATGGACGAGTGGCAAAAGAGAACACGTCTAGAGTTGGAAGTTGAAGGTATCAAGCGTTATATTATTAAAGATGTGAACAATTATATCCTTGAAAAAGAAGATGGTTCATTGAAAGTAAAAGGTGCTTATGTGAGCGATTATAAACCATCATTCAAGCATAACTCATTTTCTATTGTAGCAAAGGCTATCATTGACTATTTTATCAATGATGTACCTGTAGAAGATACTATCAATGCTTGTGATGACCCTTTCCAATTTCAATTAATTGGAAAAACAGGAGGTAGTTACGATAAGACAGTTCATTATGTGAATGGTGAAGAAATAGAAGTACAAAGAGTAAATCGTATCTATGCAGTTAAAAATGAAACTCTAGGTGCGGTTAAAAAAGTGAAGAAAACATATTTGAGTAAAGAATTGTTCCAAGAAGTAGACTTTGAGGAAAAATGGGCAAGATATTATATCAATCAAAAAGGAAAGAAAACTTATAAGAGAGTATGGGAAACGGACGAAAAGGGAGATTTCTTTATGAGAAAAGACACAATCCAAAATTGTCCTCAACATGCACTTATAGACAATTCTTGTAAAATTACTATTGACACTATTGATAAAGAGTGGTATATTAATCTTGCAAAGAAAAGAATAAATGATTTTCTAGGCATTAAAAAAAATAAGAAAACAAAGGAGAAAAAGAAAATGGCAGTAGCTAAAACAAAATTAGAGCCAAGACCTGCTCTATACAAAAAGATTTTTGATTTAGGTCTATATTTAGCAAAACAACCTTATATTACAGATGGGTACAATGATGCACAAGGATATGAATACATCAAGTCAGCTTACTATCGTAAAGTATTAGGACAAGGATGTAGAGAAGTTGGATTGATTTATAAATTATCTATCGTAAATAGATTATTTACACCTCTTGAAAAAACTAGAAATATGAACTTGATTACTATTCAAGGGAATATGAGTCTAATTGACCCAGATACAGGTGAGTTTGAAGATTATCCAATTATTGCGGAAGGCAGTGATAATTTAGATAAAGGTATTTATAAAGCTGAAACAATGGCTATCAAATACTTTGTGTTAAATAACTTCTTGTTACCAGAAACACAAGATGAAATCGACCCAGAGTCAGCTAAAGAAGATAAAAAAGCAGAAGAAAAACCTTTAAATGTAACAAAGGATGAGCCTAAAAAATCTAAACCTACACCTCCTCCAACAAAGGAAGAAAGAGAAGAAGCTAAACAAGAAGTCGTAAACAACGACCAACCAACAATGGCTTATGTAGATGAAATGATTGACTTGATTAAGAAATGTCAAGAAAAGAAACCAGGATATGGCGAAAAAACTTTAACTAACCTTGAAAAATTCAAAAAAGGCGAAATGGCTTTAACTAAAACAAAAGCAGTTTCTATGATGACAAAGATTGAAGAAAAGGCGGACGAGTTAGGGGTTGAATAACCCCCAACTCTCAAATGATTATGAGAAGATTATTTGTAAGTCAACCAATGAATGGCAAAACGCAAGATGAAATTATAGAAGCAAGAGATAAAGCTATTGAAAGATTATCACGTAGATTAAATGAAGGTTTTGAAGTAGCTGAAAGTTATTTTACAGAAGATGAACCAAAAGATGTAAAAAATAGCGGTGTATATTGGTTAGGTAAATCTTTAGAATTATTAAGCGAATGTGATTTGGTTTTATTTATAGGCGATTGGATGAGTTATAGAGGGTGTGTCGTTGAGTATGATGCATGTATAAATTATGGTATAGAAATTAGGGAAGATAGAGGATAAGAAAAATGTTAGATTGGAAATACAGCGAAGATGGAAAAAGAATTATTTTAGTAGATGGAGAACCAAGAAGTAAATTAAAAGTTACAGGTACTCGTCTAGCAGGGATTTTAGGATTGAATAAATGGAACACTCCATTTCAAATGTGGTGTGAAATTACTAAATGTGCTAGACCTCCATTTGAAGATACGATTTATACTTTAGCTGGTAAAGCTATTGAACCAAAACAAATTAAATGGACTAAAGAACAAATTAGTGAAAACGTATTATCACCAGAAGAATTTTTCGGTAACAGATATAGTGAGGTCAAATATGACTTCTATCCTAATGAAAAAATTTACGGTGGTATGTGGGATAGTAAACTTGTTCGTCCTAGCGGTAAGGTATCAGATATTTTTGAATACAAGACTACCAAACGTGTAGAGGATTGGGTAGACAATTCACCTGTTTATTACTTATGTCAAGCATTAGAATATGCTTATTTGGAAGGTGCTAAAAGAGTACATTTAGTTGTATCATTTTTAAAAGATGATGATTACAACAATCCTCAAAATTTTGTAGTAGATGATACGAATACACAAATATTCACATATGATGTGAATAAAACTTATATTGACATTACAGATGGGGAAATCGTTGTTTTAGAAAAAGGGGATAAAATTCCTAAAAACCATTATAACATTAAAGGCTTGATTGAATTAGCCAATAAGTGGTATGATGAACATATCAAGACAGGTTTCAGTCCTGTATTTGATGAAGTGAAGGACAAAGAATATTTAGATATTTTAAGAACTTCAAAACCTCAAAATGATTTAGACGATAACGATTTGGTTGCTAAAGCTAATGAACTTATCGCTAAAATAGATGCCATTAAAAAAGAAACAGGTTTAGCGGATTTAGAAAAACAATTAGAAGCTTGTGAAAAGGGTATCAAAGAACAGTTGTCTTCACAAATGGGAGATAACGATACAAAAGCAGTTTTAGGTAACTATACATTATCTAAAACAGTTAAAGAAGTTGTTTCTTATGATGTTGAAGCAATGGAACTTGACGGAGTATTAGACAAGTATGAAATTAAATCAACAAAAGAAACATTAACATTGAGAAAGAAAAAATAGAGAAAGAGAGATTAGAGATTATGGACACAATTCAATTAGTAGAAAGTAGTTTTACATTAGTACCTGCAGGAGAAGATGTAGTTTTAGGAATTACAAGTGCAAAGGCAATGCCTAAAGCAAAACCATCTAAAATCGAAGTAGTATTCACTCATGCAAACGGTGGAACAATCAAACAAACTTATGACTTAAATAAAAAATTAAAGAAAACAGATAAAAACCCTATTGGTTTAGTATTGTTCTCAATTTTAGCAAGAACAGCTTTAGGAGACAGTTCTTTAGAAGACTTCTCATTATCTAAAGATTTACCAAAATTAGTAGGCAAAAATTTAGTGTGTGAAGTCAAACATTCAGACCCTAAAGATAATGAAAACGGATATGTTTATGCCAACATTAAAAAAATTGTTAGATTAGCAGATGAAGAAACTGTTGAGGAAGTAGAAGATGAAGAAGATGACCTTTAATAGGTCGCCTTTAGAGTCAAACCTAGTCAAGAAGGTTGAAACATATATTAAAACCACGTTTAAAGAAAAAGCGTGGTTTTTAAATATCGGTGGTAACGCTTCACAAAGAAGTGGAGTACCAGATATACTGGTATGCATCAATGGAAGATTGATAGGTTTAGAACTTAAAAGAGAAGATGGAACAGGACGACCAAGTAAACAACAGGAAATAGAATGTAGAAAGATTAATAATGCAGGTGGAATAGCAATCATTACAAATGATTTTGAACAAATAAAAAAATTGCTAAATGATGTTTACAACAATAAATATGTATGTTAGAATAATATATGTGAGAGGTCCCACCCATCACCTCTCACTTCTCCGTTAAAACATTTTGGTTGCGAATATGCAAAAAGACTACATTTATTTGTAGTCTTTTTTCATGCACATTGCATATCTTAAAGCTTTGCCATCTGGGGCATCTTTGTCGTTCAAGAACTTGTGCGCCATACGGACATAGGATGTTACATTATCTCCTAGCACTTCGCAATAATCACTATATATCATATTCATGGCATAATTCCAATCGTATTCGTTGAAGTCCCTAAAAGAGATACCATTACTACGTGCTACCGAGTTTGTTTCTTCTACACTCCATTTAGGAACTCTTGAGCCATCATCATTTACCATATCTTCATAAATGTCATTCAATGTGTCCTCGTCAAAATGATACCCATTTACTAAAATATAAAGATTTGTTTTAATATCTCGATAACGCTCTGGGTGTTCCACTTTGATAATATCCATGACAATATCAAAGTCCTCCATCATTTTTTCAATTACTTCTGGATGGTTCATTGCTTGTTGATACATATGTTTCATACTCATAATTTACCCTCCTTCAACAATTTAATGATTTCTTCGTTCTGTTCTATTATCTTTTTAGATAACTGTCTGTTTTCAATCATTAAAGACATAATATCATTATGAAGATTTTCTATGGCTTCATCATTACTTGCTTGTTTATGAAGTTCATCATTGTTTTGTACTTGAAGAATAAAAGAAGCAAGAGTGATAGCGTCTAGAAAATCTAAATTTTCATTCATTATGCAATCTTCTTGATAATGATATTTGCGTCTTGAACAGTTAAAGGTAAAGCTGAATTATTTCCCAATGAAATAACGTATGAAGCACCACATGGTACTTGTACTAATGTACTACCATCTACGTTTCCTAATGCACTCGCTGTAGCTACTGTATAGATACTTCTAGTTCCACCAATGATTTCACCATCTAGTTCTAAATCTAATGAAGCTTCGCCTAGTGTAGCAGATGTGATGTTAGCACTATATTCTACCTCATAAATACCTGGTTTAGTTAAAGTAAATAAACCACTTCCTAAATCATGTGCCAACCATCCTTTACAAGCACATTGACAAGAACGTGTTCTTACTCTGTCTGTTGGAAATAATACATTTTGTCCTACGGCTACTGTTTGACTAGCCACTCCAATACTATTAATCATATAATTTTCTCCTTTCTAAAATAAAAAGAACAGTTCCTTTGAACCGTTCTTTTTAATGTTTAAATCCAAAGGTTTGATAAAACCTAATATCGCCATGCGACTAGATTATAAAGTTGTTCCATTGCATCCGCAACCATTACCGAAACAAGCACCGCTATTATAAGCATAATATGGTGAGCAAGTAAGATATGCTGGCTTAGGTGTAGGTTGTAATGTACTGATAATGTTAGCTGATTGTGCTTGTTGAGATAATTGGAAATTAGCAGTTAATAAATCTCTATCTCTATCGGCTAATCTATCTCTTAATTCTTGCATTGTGTTAGCATTGATTAAGGCTCTAGTTGCTTCACCTTCAGCATGGATTGCTGTAGTAATTTCACAAGTGTTTTTATAATCTTGTGCTACTACGTTGTCAATCGCACGTTGAGTTGTACAGCAACATTCTTGTTGACCAGCTTGTAGGTTTTGCATACCTAATTGAGTAGTATAGCGACTTTCCAATACATCACGTTGAGTTTGACAAGCAGAGTTAGAAACGTTTTGGTTAGTATTAAAAATATCACGTTTAATGAACTCACCATCAAGCAATGTGTCATTAGTGACATTATTGTTACCCCAACCGTTATTACAAAATAATAAGATTAAGATAACCCAAAACCATGCTCCAAAACCATTACCGAAACCATCATTGTCTCTTTCAGCTAGATTGTAAGTAGGTTGAATACCCATTCCTGCATCTGTCATAAGACCTCTCTCCTTTTCTATAATATATTTATAACCACATTAAAATTTAATGTTGTTACCGAACATCTTTTTAGCCTGTTGTTTAGCCATTTCCATTTGTTGAGGTGTAACTCCCATTTGTTTCATGAAATCATTTGGATTGACTCCACTGTTCATCATTTGATTTATTTGGCTGAACATTTGAGGGTTACGCTGTTTTAGCATATTCATGAGCATATTTTGAGGGTTCATCATACCGCCCAATGGATTTGTACCTCCACCCATGAAAGACTTTAAAGGGTTAGCCATTTGTTTTACCCCCTTTTCTTGCGTTTTGAGGAGGTTTTTGTTCACTAGGTACATTTTGTTGTACTTGTTGAGGTTCGCCTTGTAATGCCTTTAAAATGGTGTCCATTTTAGCTTCTAACATATCCATACGTTCGTTGTTTGTATTTTCAACTTTTTCTTCTTTGATTTCTTCAAATTTGAATTTCTTGAAAGCGCCATCCATATTTTTCATATAGAAAACAGGATTGTTGTTATCAAACAATATCAGTGGAAGATTGTTATTTGCTACATTTCTTGCTTGTTCTTCTCCATCTACCCATTTACCATTGAAGTCAAAATTTGACGGTGTAGGATTTGATGGGATGTTGTTGATATTAATGTTGGGAACATTCATTTGCTGTAATGATTGTAATTGTTGTTCAATCATAGCTTTTTGTTGCATCAACGAGTCAACTCTAGATTGCATGGGATTATAATAATTATTCATGTTCATCCCCTCCTCGACTATTAATATAACACTTTTTAAAATGGAATGTAGTATCTTTTTAGTATCATTTCTAAAATAAAAAGAGCTTTTTAAGCTCTTTTATGGATATACTTTGTCAAAACGTTTAGTATTTCCTATCATTCTATTTAATCTTTGGTGATATGTGAATTAATTAAGTCCATTAATTCTTTATACTGTTCTTGTGTAATGCGGTCGCTATAGAAGAAAACGTCTAATTGGTTTTTAGTTTTTTCAACATAAAAATCATCTAATAAACCTTTATTAATTCTAGAATTAATTCCTTTTTTCAATCTGTCATAAATAGTCATATTATTGTTCCTCCATATCTAATTCTAAACAAGTAACTCTATAATCAATATCAATGATGCTTTGATTGTCAAGTTCTTCTTGTGTATATTTAATAACATCATAATTCATATATTTCATTGGATTTGTTTTAATCATTTTTTCAACAAATGCGTTTAAATCAGTTTTACTTTCAATATATTTTTTAGTATCTACAATATATTCTAGGTCAATAGTGGGGTAGACATCACTTGCTTCAAATGAAATATTTGTTTCACCTGAATATGTTTGTAATTGTTTTAATTGAGTTAAAAGTTCAGTTGGAATATCTTCTTCAGTTGGTGTTGAAAGTTGGTAATAAACTGTTATTGGGTTTGATTGAAGCCAACTTTTAAATAGCTCAGTAGTATTTAGACCTCTTATTTTATTTAATACAACATACATAGCGTTATCTAAAACTTTTATTGCTTCTTCCAATGTAGTAGAAATAGCATCTGTGGTTAAAAGTTTATTGCAAATACATGGAGTAGTATCTATTGCATTACTGACATTTACACTATATCCATCCATGCTAACGTTATTACTATATTTGTTCCAAAGTTCATCATCACTTCCATCAAAAGTTACAACACCAACATTTCTAATAATCTTGCCTCTGTTAAAATCAATGTAATCATATACATCACCAATTTTATAAAGAGGGTTTTGAAGAGTGTAGTTTAAAAGCGATTGACCTTGATATGGAGTGTATAAATACAAATCATTTTCGTTCCTACAAATCATATAGGGTAAAACTAAATCATTAAACGTTCCATATTCAGAATATACGAATAATGAAAGTTCAATTTTTGCTTTTTCTTTTAATACTAATTTGAAATTATTAGTAGTGATATAGCTAATAATTACATTGTTTTTATATAATACGATTTGATAGCGTGAATTTGATGCACCTTTTATTCCATTGATATAATATGTTCCTGCTTGCAAAGTATCAGAATATATAAATGTACGGCAATTTGACCTAGTACATTTGCCATTTACATGAATACCATCGTTCATTAAATTAAATGTAATTCCATTATTAGTTATAGGATAACTACCATATGGTTTTAGTAAATTCTTTCCGCTCATTACTCCACTTAACTCATTAACCGCTTTAATTTCTTGTGGATATTCAGGTGAAGGAGAAGGTTTACCACCTGTATATGATTCGTAAGAGGTTGCAGTTGAACCTTCTTGTTCACTATTACCTTTAATAACTAAACTATTTAATCTCTTTGTAGCAGTATCTGTTAATTGAGCATAACCATCCGTAATAGTCAATTCTTGAGTAATACCATTTGCATCCTTTAACTCACGGTCTTCTACTTCATTAACTTGTTTTTGTAAATCTGTATAAGTAGATGGAATACTATCTAAAGCTTTTTTGGCTGTATTTTCCACTAATTGGACTTGTTCAGAGCCTTTATTTGTGATGTTTGTGATTTGATTACTTGACGTAGTAAGTAATCTGTTATTTTCGGTTTCAGCCAATGCTGATAATTCTTTTTCTAATTGAATTAAATAATCACTAGCGATTGATTGTTCTTCGTCACTTAATTCGACTTCGATACCTTCTAATGAAAGTCCTTTAGCTACCGTAGTATTCCATTCTAATGTAAGATTATCTTCTGATTTTTTAGCACATACAATGAATTTAACATCACCCTTGTATTTTGTTACTTTTCTACTGAATAGCCATGAGAATAAAATATTTCCTTCACTTACAGTAACATCATCGACAAAATAATTATCTCTTTCTTTATTTGCATTTTCAAAATTGACATATAGTTTCAATTTGCTTAAATCTACATTGTCACCTACAATTTTAGGACATTGAAAATACATTCTATCTGATTTTTCATCACTTTCAACACCGATTATATAATCTTCTGGAATATTGATAACCCTTGTAATTGGGTCAATTACAATTCTTTCTTCATTACTTTGTACCGAAATATCATCTGGTACAACAATATTATCTAAATCCTTGTCTATTCACCTACTCTCATAATAATTTTATTTGTTCTAAAATATAATGTTCCTTCATTGATTTTTTGACCTGGTCTAGCATTGCTACCAACAACATAACAAATATGTGCTCCTTTAATTGTCATAGTTTCATTAACTACTAATTTGTTATTATTGATAGGATAAGCTTTGTTATCAAAAATTAAATACCATTTCATAGATGGGATATTTGTTTCTATATCGAAATTTAAAGTATTCACACCTTTTTCGCCTTCGTTACCAATAATTAAATCTGAAGGATAAACGCTTTTATCATCGTAAATCTTGATTGTTTTTATCATATAAACTCACCTCATTCAAATTATACAATAAAAGCGACTTATTTTAAAGTCGCTTTTTCTATAAACTTTTTCAATCTCCTAATAACTGTTGTACCTTGAATATCCAATATATCCGCTACTTCATCTTTTGAATTGTCAATATAAAGATAAACAGTTTCAGCTACTTTAGGATTGATGCCTTTCGCTCTACAAATTTCATTTATGTGTTCTTCACTTAAGTCTTCTCCTAGTATCTCTATGATTTGTTCTCTCAATCTCTTCTTTACGAATGGTTTAGGAACTTCTTGATTGTCTATCAATTCCTGTATAATGTTCAGTACGTATGATAGATATACTCCAAAGAGAGGAGTGGCAAATAATGATATATTTAAAGGAATAACTCCTTTGATTAATAGATAGAATGTTACTAATGTAATCAATGTACATTTAGATAAGCTATCCGCATGATAAGATTTACCGAATACCATTCTATTCATTTGAAAACTGAAAAATATAAATAAAAACTCAATAGTTCGGTTATTCAACCATGCTATTGAGTAAACTAATAGAAACTGTAAAACTTGAACAATGACTACGAATATCGTAAACATCACTTTTTCACGTTTACCCATCTTAATTGTCTCCTTTATTTTCTGAATAATTTTTTGAATGCTTTTTCAAAAGCTCCCTTTGTAGGGAAGAAAAAGAAACTTGGAAAATCTGGCATAATTTTTCTCCTTTCATTAAATAAGTAATGATAAGCATGATATAATAATCAATCATCATTAATACACTTATTACACATCCGTAATTACCATTATGAAAACCTATGTCTCTTAAATAACAAGATATAAATTGATAAATGATATTTAAAATTATAACACCTAATATTCTTTTAATTTTAACTTTGTGATTTATAATTTTGCATACGGAAATAATATAAATAAAATCACTTAAAGTTAAAAACAGATTATAATGTATTTTCGTTTTTAAAATGATAAATATGATTGTAAAAGGAAATGAAATGATGTATATTTAAAGCTTTCTTTCAATTCTAAATTCAAAGTAATAGATATTATAAAAAATAAATTTACACTTAATAAAATAGAACTATACAGTAAACAATAAATATAATTATTCATTATAATTTTATCTAACTTTTGTAATATTGGTATGCTCGTATTCAAGTCAAACCATTTTACACCGAATAACTTAAACACGATACATACCACTAACATAATGATACACGTTCGCAAAGAACGCTTATATAATATTTTGTTTTTCATAACAATTACCCATCTTTCTTTTAACTTATATTCCCATTAAAGCCTTGATTGTATTCTTACCTGCGATACCATCAGCAGTCAATCCTTTAGCTCTTTGGAACTGTAAAACAGCTAATTTAGTGTTGTCACCAAATATTGCATCAGTTTTACCAGGATTGAAACCATAACAGTATAAAGCAACTTGTACCGCTCTTACCATTTCTTGGGTTTCACCATATTTAACATAATGTTTCCCTAGAGCATTGATTGTGTTTTTGCCACAAGCACCATCAACTTTTAGTCTACTGCCATAATCATGGTTCATAGCTACTTGAAAACATCTAACAATATTAGCTTTTGTATTTCTACCGTTAATACCGTCAACTGTAATACTATGTCCTGTATAGTTGATAGTATGTTGTTGTCCTAAAGCGACTAAATCATTTTTAGGAGTTGTGCTAGGTTTAGTTGTTGGTTGAGTTGAGATAGCATCACTAAATCTAAAATGATAATCCCAACCGCCTTTGTAATTGTAGAAACTTCTAACACATATTTCCTTGCCTGTTTGGTCTCCTGGTTTGCCACCTGTTGTCTTTCCTTTTTCATTGATAGATGCGTGAACGATATTATTTGCACCCGTACACATAACGACATGATGTCCTTCTTTTAAGAAAATGTCACCACGTTTACGAGCACCGCCTACTGAAACAGTTTTAAATCCACAAGCTAATAATTGTGCTCTCAATGTTCTAGTGGTAGACGACTTCTTGACATTAAAGCCCGCTTGGTTTAATGCAGTACCTACTAATGAAGAACAATCATAATCAGTTCCGCCTGTTCTATGAATTTGGTCATATCCATGACTATCATCTTTTGCAATGTCAATCATGAATGAGACAGCTTTTTCAATATTACTCATAAAATTTCTCCTTTATTTTTTATTATAGGTATTTGTACTAATTCCTAATAACACTCCTAAAAATGTATCTATGGCTGTGATAGTACCTACGATTTGCTCACCATATGGTAAATTCCAGATACCTGCTAGAGCAAAATATAAAGTACCACAAGCTGGTAGTACATATTGAGCGATATATTTAAGAATATCATATGTTTTGTTTGTTAACTTTAACATATAAATACCTCCTTTCCATATTTGTATTATAGCACCTAAAAAGCACCCATGTAAAGGTGCTTTTTATTTAGTAATCATAATCACGTCTCTTTTAATATTTTCTACGTCTTGCTTGATACAATTTACATCATCTTCTACTTCATCTATTCTATCATGGAGTTTTTTATGCGCCTCATGATTGTGAACTTTAAATTCATCTAAATCATGCTCCATACGTTTAAGACGAGTAATCAATTCAGTAATAGTAGAATTAAGATTGATGATAGGCTTCCCAACTGTGAAGAATAGTCCTACGATAGTTCCCAAAGCTAGAATAACTGTCCATGAAATTGTCGCATTATCCATAGAAACTACATCTCCTATTCATCCACTGTTTTAGTATAATATAAGATAACTGTTACTTTATAATAAGACCAATTTGAATTACTAATCATTTCAATATTAGTCTTATTAATTCTAGCATATATATCATAGAATGTACCAGAATCGGCATTTGAATAATAAACAATAGGTAATTTATAAAATGTCTTATCACCATTTAGAGTTACATCATAATTGACAACTTCTTTAATATTACTGATACCATGCGCTACATTTTTAACACCGGATGTTATATTATTCCATGTTATGATTTTACGATATATCTTTTCCCCATTTAGCCATCTTTGACCTGTATATTGTTCAGCCGATAAAGAATATTTCATACTATCGTTTATATCGTTGATGGCTTTGTTTGTATCATTAATGTCTTTGGCACTAAATTTGTCGCCTTCAACCTGTGGTGTATAGGCTTTTTCTAATCTAACATTGGAATAAAGAGTGGAACCATTACTAGCCACTAAATTATATCTTCTCTGCTCTCCACTTTTTAACATTTCGTCTTTATAATTAGTTTTTAAACTCATACTTCAAAACCTCCATAATTTCCTAAAGTAAATGGCAATTCAGTTCTACCATTCCATAATTGTTCCATTAAATTATAAAACCCTCTAATAGCATTTGTCAATCTATTCAATTCAATATAGTCAATATATTTGTCTCCCTCTTGAAATGTTTTCTTTTCTCCTATCCCTACAATGTTACCCGTAAGATTGTCTAATAACTCAATCTTATCTTCAATCAAATTCCATCTGTCTGGTGTAGGAAAATCATTGTAAGAAACAGTAGGAGGGTTTTCGTTGTTATGACTTGTGTCCATATCGTCGAATTTATCGCCTATAGGAAAAAATGCGTCCAATTCTTGAGATATATAATATATATGAACACAAAAATTATTATAATCATCAGCGTTAATATAGCTAGAAGCTGTCCAATTAGCTTCTGGTGGTATCATATTAGCCATTATATCTTTCTCCCTTCTATATAACCTCTTAATCCTCCTGCACTAAACGTCAACTCATGCTTCTCAATTCTAATGATGATTTCATCACCTAATTTGTTTAGAATTTTGATGTTATCTCCTGTTTCCAATATAGGATTTCCCATATAGTTGAAAGAATACAATTTATCTTTTACTTCTTCTCTAGCATACCATTCAGCTATGCCACTTGTCCATGCCCCTCCATAAGCCATAGGCAATAGATTATTGGACATTTCTAATGTATCTCCTACTTTAGCTAATTGGTATTCATCTTGTGTTGAAATAGTTTGAGAGCCTACGGCATATAATGTGATAGGTTGAGTTAAACTACTAGCATTAGATTTAAGAGTTAATCTTACATGTTTAATTCTACCACTTATCGCCGAAACTGTCACTTCCCCATTGTCAAGAGACAATGTACCACTTTCATTAAATCCTACGTCCCATTGGTTTCCTGTTCCTATGTCAAAACATGGTGAATTGATTTCTACTTCTACACTAGAGCCTAGAGAAGGGAATGTAACAGTTTGTTCAAATATCTTCCCTCTTTGCTGTTCAGGTTGATATTTGTTTACCTTGATAATCATATTTCTAATAGGAGTTTGAATTTCAACATGAGGGTAATAATCCACATATTGATTTTCATTCAACTCATATGCGTTCATATTTTCCATTTTAACGTATTTTAAATGAATTGTATTGTAAGGTACTGTCCAATTCACCGATAAGAATGTGACTTCTATAGAACATAAATCTAAATTGTCAAAATTAGGAATATCATTTTTAAGATTTAACACGATTGTGTCAGTTTCCCTAACGTCATGATACAATTCATTACTTTCATAATAAGACTTCCCTGTATTGGGATTTAATATCTTATATTTGTAACTTTGAGGAGTATGTCTATGAACAAATACCATTGAGAAATATTCTGGTGGTCTGTTCCAAAAAGCTAATCTAAATGACATATTTTCTTCAATATTCCCATCTTCATCACACATTTGATTGCCTATCAATCCTGTAAATTCATTACTGTTTTTCATAGGAAATACAAAGCTACCATCTGCTTTTACATAATCTTTTTCAAACGTAGCATAATTTCTCCATTGGTTTTCATCAGTATCATAATAATCAATCAAACTGTTTTCATTTGATATATCAGCCATATTTACATTTAGTGGCATATCTAGTTGAGTAAATGAGCCTTTGGAATGTATCTTATCTTCGGTGTCAATAGTCAATATTTCTTGAAAGGCATTAGCCATCATTAATAAGGCTTCTTTTCTGTACCCTTTATAGATTACAGGGAAACCTTGAGGAATAAATTTGTCATATGTTCTTAAATCAAATATATCTTCATATCCTTCTGACAATACTTTATTCAGATATTTACGATAGCTCATATTCACATTTATACTGTCAATGTCTACACTATCATTAATACAATTTAATTTATCTATAACGTTCAATGTTAAATGTTGCTCGTCTACTGTCCAACTGTCAAGAATAAGTTTTTGCCCTTGAACATATTCTTGTGTTCCATCTGAAAATTCATACCCTACCATAAAATATACTGTTTGACCTTTATCAAGTAATTTCAATTCATCATCTGGATTTTCAATATTAAATCTATCATTTTGATTGTTGATAACAATATTGGCTTTCTTATAAGGTAATTCATCACTTTTAAAGAAAGTAGCTTCACTATAAGATAAAGCATTTCCATCTGTTAAATCTTCATTGTCATAAATCAAAACTTCTCCAAAAAACATGGATTTCATAATAAGCATTTTATCATTTGCAAAATCACTCATTGTAATTTCTAAATAAGTAATATCTTTAAAAGACTCTTTGGTTTGAAATCTATATCCTTCATTTTCAAAAGTCAATGTTCCATAATAAGGTGATGCTTTAGTGTCATATTTTATTTTAATAGTTTTAGGATAGTTGACATCAAAATCAAGAATTAATTCATCAACAGTTCTATCAACATAACTTTCATCAATAGAATATTTAAAAGTAATAGATGTGTCTTTATTGATTTCTCTCTTAAATGCAACTCCACTATAATTCTCTTTAGAATAAAATATAGGTGTACCATCAGCTAATGTAGTTTCTCTTTCAAATAAAGCAATAGGAGTATATGTTTTATTCAAAAGTAAATCATTGATAGGTGAAGATAAAGAATTCAATTCTTCATCAGTGGTTATGTTACCGAAGGATTGTAATGTATTGTTTACCGCCCCTATCATTACTTTAACAAGCCATTTGTTTTTAAATGGTTCGTTCATTTCACTTATAAATTTTTGACTTGCTTCTTTCATATTTAATACCCCATATCAATCAAGTTACATTTACAATCTATATATTCCAATGGTATACCCGTTTCCTTATCTACTTTCCAAAGCTTAAATGTCCTATCTCCAGGATAGAAATAACGACCAATCCATGTAAGGGTGACAGGGTCTATAACTTCAATATAACACTTGAATTTTTCAAATTCTCTTAATGCTCTACTCCATGTTTGGGCATCCAAATGTGCCCATTCTAAATTGCTCAATTTTAATTGGTCTCTACCTACCTTACTACCTGTAACTTGTGCATTAGCGTTACGACCAGAGTCAACAGTTGTAGTAACTGTGTATTCTAAACCTTGTTTAGGGGCAGGTAGAGGCACTCCATTTATTTTAATAAAGGGTGCGCTCATAACCATTCCTCCTATCTTCTTTTGATAAATCCATTAGATTGAATGACATCTTGCGTATTGTTAGCACTTTTGATTTCTCTACTGTCAAGATATACTTTGTTTTCAACCCTTACAGGATTTTCTCTGTTTGCTTCTCTCATAGCATAAATCACACCTTCACGTACAGCTTCTTTCATTGATTGCACAAAGCTTGTATTTTCAAGTGGCATAACTGTAGTCTTGCCTTGATAGCTTCCTACGATTTCTTTTCCAGCTTCCCCAGCCGTCCATAGGCTTTGACTAGGTGATACGAAACTCGCATTAGCAGGAACGAAACCGCCTCTAGCAAAAGCTGTAACTGTTGGATTTTGCATAGAATTAGTACCGTAGTAAGTTACAGGAATGTCTACTCCCGTATCAGGGTCCATACTACTCCATGAAATCCATGTGCTAGGGTCATTCCATTTGAATTGTTTAGCATATTTACCTAATCCACCAAAAATTTCTTTGACTTTCCTATCAAACCATTTTTGGAAACCTATAATGCTATCATATAAGCCTGTAAATATGCCCCATATACCACCTACAAAATCACTAACACCACTCGTAATAGCGCCTGTAACTGTACTTACTACACCCCACATTTTGTCCCATGCAATTTGCCATTTGGTTTTGATTTTGCCTGTGCTTTCATCAATATAACCGTATTGTTCACCTAACTTATTTTTAACTCTTGTATTGATGTCGTTATAAGAAGCATCAGCATTGGCGATTTGTTCTTGGTATGCCTTATCAATAATACCTTTTTGTTTTTCGTATTCTTCTTTAGTCATACCATTGCCATTGGCATATCTCTTTTCAAGGGATGCTAATTGGTCTGCATGCCATTGGTCTGCTTCTTCAATAGATTTCTTATGGTTTTTCTTTGCTTCTACAAGCATTTCACTACCTGCTTCTATTGTAAGTTGTTTTTGATTATATTTCAATCTATTGAGAATAAATGTTTGTTCTTGTTCACTTTCACTCATAGCAGTTATACCTATTTCTCCTAATTGGTCGTATAAACTTTGTAACTCGTTTAAATCCTCTTGTGTCATAGGCATATTCTTACCTTTGTATTTTGCTGTAATTTCACTAATACGAGCGTAAGTGTCATCTACTTTCTTTTGAGTTTCATCATAGTAAGTATTAGTAGAATTCAACATTTCAGTATATTCTTCGGCTGTTACAGTTTTTAAACCTTTCATCATATCAAGGTCTTTCAATTCACTGTTTCTATCACTACTCAATTCATTTAAAACCGCTTCTTTCATTTTTGTGGCTTGTTTAGTCAAATAGCTAATATCCTTATCAGTAATAATACCTTTGAAGTCAATTTTAGCTAATCTCTTACCTGCGTTTTCCCATTCTTGAACGACAGGTTCTAATTTTGATTTTGTAGTTTCACTTACTTTGTAAACTCCATTACTGAATTCATCTACAGTATCTACCGCAGGTTTCATACCTTCATGGACGGCAACTCCTGCTACGGCAACTCCTGCTAATACAACACCTAAACCTGTAAGTCCTGCAACCAATGTACTACCTGTGATAACTCCCATAGAAGTAAGAATTGTATCTCCTAGTCCCACAAAAGCTGTAGCTACTGTACCTAATATACCACCTGAGCCTGCTAGGTTAAAGAACGCTCTTGCCAATCCGCCAATACCTTGTAAACCTGCTACAAAGTTGGATGTTGTTTGAACACCTTTTAATGCTCTAATAAAGTTAGTGATTTTGCCTATTGCCCAGATACCTGCTAAAATACCAGCTATAATCATTAAAGGTTTTTTCCATTTCATGAATGTCTCATAAATTTGGTTTGCTTTTGAATTGATATTTTTAAGTAAATCATCATATCCATATTTACTTAAATCTAGTCCTAAATCTCCTACTCCTCCACCAGACCCGCTACCACTTGCTCCTGTGTCACGACTTACAGTGCCATCATCATTCAATACATTCAATTCATCAATACCTAGAATATAATCTTTCAATTTCTTCGCATTATCAGCCGATTTTTTAAGATTTTTCGCTGTATCTCCTGTACCTTTGGCAGTATTATTGATTTGTGAATTGACTCCACTAAAATCAATAGCTTTTAATTTTACTCCAAAGAAGCCTGCGATTTCAGCCACAATCGTCCTTATAAATTTGACAAATGCAATCAAATAAGGTAATACGGCACTTAAAGCAGGAATAAATAAAGAGCCTAACTCCCTAGCTAAAGAAGTTAATTGCGCTCTCAATACTCTTAATGCGTTTGCAGGTTGGTCGATTGTACGCTCCATGTCGTTCATAGCACTCTTTGATTGTTCCATGATAGCTATGAAACGTAATTCAGTTTTTTGTGCTTGTGTCATATCACGAACACTTTCTTGAATACCTAAACGTCTAGCTGTTTCTTGTAATCTTACTTCTGAAACATCCTTACCTAATCTACGCAATGGTTCTACAGTACCTGTGATACCAGCTTGTAATTTTTGGAACATAGCATCTGGATCCTTATTATATAAAGAAGCATAGTCGTATGCTAATTTAGTAAATTGTGTAGATAATGTATAGGCATTTTTAGACGAAACACCTAATGAATTTGCTAAATCATAAAAAGATGCTTGATAACGCATAGCTTCTTCTTGATTGACACCGATACTTTCAAGTGACTCTACGAAATTCCATGCTTGTCTCGTTGAGTCCCCCATAACAACTTCAAAGAGGTTTTGGGTCTCGATATAATCATTTGCAGTTCCTAATAATTTTGAAAAAGCTTGACCAGCTTTATAAGCACCTGCGGTAAGAGCCGTAAAATTGACCGCTCTGCTCAATTTATTCAAAGCGGATGTATTTGACATATCAGTACCTTGTTGCTGACTAGGTGTCAAATTTGGTGCTTTTTTAGTAGTTGTATTCAATCCCCCAAAACTATTTGCTAATTTTTGCATTTTAGGGATTGTGCCATCCATTTGTTTTTCTAATTTTTCTAATTTAGTAATAAGAGTATCTATTCCATCAGTAGATTTACTAGCTTTATCTTCAATCTCTAATGTTAATTTATCTACCTCTGCCATTCAGTCCACTCCTTTCTAAAAATAAAATAGAGAACGATTTAGTTACCGTTCTCTTTACGTTTATTATTCATTGCTTCTACTAATTGTCCAAAAGCCATAAACTGTGCTATAGCTTGTTGTTCTTCGACTTTAGTTAATTCATCACTATCTTTAATTTCTTCTTGTTCTTCAACTTCCTTATCATCAAATTTTAAAGGTTCTTTAAAGTAAGGTTGTTTCTTAAAAAGTTGATTACAAGCTAGAGCGTGGTCTATATACAATCCTTGCAACCATGCTTTCCAATTCTCTTTATGAACAAATGCCTTTTCTTTATCCTCTAATTTTTGTTCATAAGCATCAAGATAGTTGTAGTATAGTGATGGTTCACCATGCCAAAATAAATCATAGGGCATATCAATAATAATAGATTGAGTGAACAGTTCATTAAATAATTCACTCGCATTTTCATATGAGGGTTTTTCAGTTTCTTCTACTTCCCTTTGCGAATTAGTTTTTTTCCTGTCTTTCCCTCTAATATAAAAACTTCATTTACCATTTCATTTAGGTTTTCGATTACTTCCATCATGCCATATTCTTCTTTCATGAACTCTGCAAAATCAATAGCATCTTTCCATGTTGTTTTAGGTCGATGTTTAAGCATACCACCATAAATTAAAATTTCAAAATTAGTATATAATTTTTCAGAAGGGTTGACTGCATTGTAACCCATCTTTTCCATTTCTACGATAGATGCTCTATCATATTCTAATCTAATTGTTTTGGTTTCATCACCAATAGTTCTTTCTACATCAATGTAACTCACGTCATGTCCTCCTATTTGATATTTTATTCACTTGGTGTATAATCTGTTAATTCTACACTTGAAGTAGCAGTAAGATTTAAAGTACCTTGCATTGGATTATCTGGTGTCCATTCATCATTTGCTAAAATTGAAGCTGTGCCTCTAAATACATAGGCTTTGTTTAATGGTTTAGGCATACCTACTCTAAACCATACGTCATCTTTAGCTTGTTCAGTTTGAATTTTTCCAACTTCTGCAAATACTTCTGGTGTGAAGTTGACACCGAAACCTAATGTACCTCCGTTGTCAGTTAAACCTTCGATATACACTTTCATGTTATCATAAATAGTCGTAACATCATGTGTAGATGGTGTACCAACTAATGAAGGGATTTTGATAACATCTGGTACTTTTACCCAACCAGTTGTTGGTACATTACCATCAGCATTTTTAACCCATTCTAAAGTTAAACCTTTCGTTAATTGTGCCATACAGTTGACCTCCTATAATTGATAAATAATCATTGTTTCATTATCTATGATACCACCATAGGTAACGATATAACGTAAAATACTGTTATCAGAGGCATATGGCAAGATTTGATATGTACCTATCATTTTCATACCATAAGTTTCTCTCATAATAGTATCTAATTCATTTCCTAATGTAGTAACTAATTTACGTTTGTTTATCAGTTGTCCTTCATGAGAAATATCTCTCCCATAAATTTCAAAACGATAATGTAAATTAGTTCTAATGATTTTTCCATTGATTTGTTGTTGTGGAGTATTTGTAATTTCCTCAACAGTAATCATAGGATATACAGGTTGTTTAGTAGAATAAGGTTCTCTAATATCCTTAAAAGGCACAGTAAATGTACTATTTTTAATCTTTTCCATGATTTCATCTAATATACTCACCATTGTTGTTTCACCTTCTCTACAAACAATTTAACTTCTACATTTAATTTTTTAGAAAGCCATTGAGCAGTCTTATACATTTGCATATTAGCTCTTTGACCTTGTGTAAAACGATACTCGGTTCTTGTACTGTCGGTAGGAAAAAACCAACCTACTTTACCATCTTTAGTGGTAAAGATATGTTCACCTATACCATACACCCAGCCTAATTTATTGGCTAACTCATGGGGAGTTTCACTTCCTACTTGACCTGTACCAAACTCTACATAAAGAACATTTTCTCCCTCTTGAACTATTCTATAGCCACTAGGGGTCTTTGTCCAATATGTATTGTAGACTAGGTGTCGTCCTTGTCCGTCTGAAATAGGGGTTAAAGATTGACAATACAATACGGCTTCATCCAATATGGACTCAATATCAGATGGAAAGCCTTTTATCGTTTTCTTCATATTTTGAAGGTCTTGGATAGTTTTCTTTATCTCTTGTCTGTCAAGAGAAATTGTTCTAACCTTATTTGCCAATTTGCAATCTCTTGAATAAAATTGAAGCTTGTGAAATACTGTCAGATACCGATTTGATTTCAAAATCAGCAGTATCACATAATACATCATGAACTAATGGCGGAGCTACATAGATATAAGCTCTATCCCCCTCATTAAATTTGTCAAGTTCATTGACGGAGATTTTAGCTCTACGATATTCTTTATAGCTGTCACCAAAGGCTACTATATCAGCTTCACTTGTTGTTGCTACAACATTCAATTTGACCTCTACAGGTGGCTTAAATTGAACAGGGTCACTATCCTTGATCTTCTCACAAATATATAATGCTTTTTTATCTCTTTCAAGCGTTCTCATGACTTGAAAGAAGTTCCTAACGGAATAATTCTACTCAATAGCGCCTTGGAATATGGAGAAGCATTATCATAAACTCTTGATACCCCATTATCACTATGAGATTTTTCACCTTCTGCACCATATTTAGATAGAGCCTCAACTACCATGTTTATTTGTAAGTTAAGGTATCTATCCTCAATAGGTTGTTCATCAGTAGGAATATAACCACGTATGTCATTGATAGTATCTTTAGCCATATCTAATTCCAATTCGATTTGAGCATCACTCGCCTCTGGATATTTGATTTTTACTTTGGATTTTTGTTTGTCTATATCATACATGGTTATTTCCTCCTATTTTTGAATATTTAAAGCTTCGCTAGTTACAGTACTAGGTGTTAATGGTGTTACAGTAGTAGAAATTCCTGTAATTTTAGCATGATACCATTCTGGTCCATAATCTAACCCTGCAGTACCATATAACATACCTTTGTCACCTGCTCCTGCTTTTGCTAATGGTTCCCAGAAAAAGTTACCTTTATTTGACATAGGCATTTCAACAATTGATAACACACCTAAATTGACAATTAAAGCTGTACCTTCTGGTAAGAAATTATCATATTGCATTACCCCTACTGTCCCTGCAGGTGTAACGATTTGGTCAATATTGATACCACCTACTGTACGTGATTGTGGTAAATAGAAACCAGGTAATTTAGAGAAGTTATTAGTAATTTGTGCTTTACCGATAGCATCACACATGATAACTAAACCGTTCATGTCTGCTCCAGCTTTAGACATTGCTCTTAATACTTCACTAATATTGTCATAATCTAACTCTTTATCTTCTAAAGCTTTAGTTGTAGTTTTGATGGCTTCAACTAAACCTCTAGTCTTATTTACTTCGGCATCAGTTGTTGCTTTTTGATAAGTAGATTGAACTAATGTTAATTCTAAATCTTTTCTAGCTTTTTTAGTTTTTTGAGCCATTTGGAAGTCAAATTCGTTAGGGACGTTATTAGCTTGTCCAGCAATATTAATCCCTGATAATGTTCCTGTATTGGCTTGTTTTTGATAAGATACAGCAGTAGTATATTGGAAAATTTGTACTACATTTGTTTCTTGTGCACGTGTTACATAAGTTGGTTCTGGTGCAGTTAATGAAGCTGTTTCACTAATTTCTGGCATAGAAGCACTTTCACTTGCATAAGTAGAATTTACAACGAACTCTACAGATGATGTGTTACGTCTTGGTAACATTGATACTAAAGGTGTATCAATATTTGCTTTATCGAAAATTTGTCCACTATAGTTAAGGACTCCAAACGATTGCGCTGTTCCTGTTGGCATATAAAATTCCTCCTATTTTAATGTAATTCCTTTTTCACTTGCTTGTCGCATAATAGATGAAATTCTCACAGCTCTCATATAAGATGTATCTTTTCTAGCTTCATCTAATTGTGCTTGAAGTGAGTCTTTTTCATTGACAGTAGATGGGTTTGTGGCAGGTGTATCCATATTTCTTACGGATTGTTGTTGCTTTTTATCCATTCTGTCTTGTAATGATTTGTTATATCGAGAAACAAATGATTTTGCCTTCTCAACACTTCCGTCAATATCTTCACTAGCAAATAGGTCTGTGTAATATTGTAAATCTTCTGCATCATTAATTCCACCTTGCATTAATACATTTCTAACATCACCGCTAGAGATACGTTTATTTAATACTTGGATTTGTTCTTCTACAGTATGGTTTACTTCTTGTTCAAACCCGCTTCTTACTTGTGCGATAAATTCTTGGTCTTGTGCCAATTCTTTTCTAGCATTAGCACGAGCAGTTTGACTTGCACGAGTTCTTTCTTGGTCTAAATATCTTTTAAATTCTGGTGGTAAATTATGAATGTCGAATTCGACATTTTGTTGTGTATTTGTTGAATTATTTTGCGTTTGTTGATTTACCACTGTTTGATTTTGAGTCCCTTGTTGACTCGCTTGATTTTGTTGAGTTTGGTTGTCCATCTTTGTTTCCTCCTCCTCGAGTAGTATTATCGCCACCTTGACTCATTTGTTGAGTGAGTTGAAGTTGTCGTTGTTGCTCCTCGAAATTTTCTTCTTTTTTCTTTTTCCAATACTCCTCACCACGTTTGATTACTTCTGTATTGTCACTTGTGATGTCCACTATATCGAGTACGTCACTTGGCGCCATTACTTGTGTATTTAACATAGCTACCATAGCAGTTACTTTGCTATTCAAATTGTCTGTTTTGTTACGTGGGTATTTAATATCTACGTTTATCATACTCGTTTTAGAAATTTTTTTCAAGTCACGTAATATTTTTAATATAACACGCAATTCTTTCTTTTCAGATTTTTTGTTAAATGTTTCAGTAGTACGTGCCACTACTTCCATGTCTGCCCATCCGTCACGGAGTTTTACAGCATCACCTGTATCTCCTCCGCCACCGCCTCTTGTCTTGCGGTCTGGAATACCTACGACAGCCCTTAAACTATCTTCTAGATACTGTCTCAACTGTTCTACGGAAGTACCATCCAATTGTGCTTGGATATATTTTAAATCGCAGTTCAATCCTTGTGGGGAACGAATTTGGGCGAACTTGTTAGATTTTACATTGTTCATTTCTTTTTCAGTAAATTCAGCATTGACAGCTACTAAAATAGAATTTACGAATTGTTCTACGTCATTGACACTATCACTTCCTACTTTATTGATAGCATCCATCAATGTGATAGCAGTTTCCCAATGTCCCATTCTAAATTGATTGTTTTCACATTCAACGATAGGTAACACACCTAAAGGATTTGGTTTAGGATAGCCTGTAACTAAATTGCCATCTGTAACTGTCACACCAATATATCCATTGTAATCTGTTGTGCTAGAAAATGGGATTTTAAACATATAAATTTCACTCATAGTATAAACTGTCATGAGAACATAGTCATCTTCATTTTCTCCCCAACTTTTTGTATATGTGACCGCAAATACAGGGTCTCGTCTTAATTGAGAAGAATAGGCTACAAATGTACATTCACTATCTAAATTCAAATAATAATAAGGTGCTTCATCTTCATTGTCTACTCTATTAGGAAAAACCCCTCTATGAGAAATACCAAAGATACTACAATCAGTAGCTTTTTCTTGGTCACTTGATAGTTTGTCATTCATTTCAGCATAGTCATTCAATAAACGAACTTCTTCTTTGATAGGGTTTGAGCCATTTGTGTCCTCATTATCAGTTCTTCTAGCTACATATTGCATAGGTTTACCAAAGGTGTAACCGATAATATCTCTAGTAAACGTACTAGCATAATTAATTACCACTTTATTATCCACGTCTGGTCTAATATCCTTTACACGATTAAAGATACTTTGTACACCATTGTGATAATCTCTTAAAAGTTTGATTTCATAGGCATTTTTATAATGTGTCTTTAATGCTAGATTTAATGCTCTTACGATATTATTTTTATCGAGTTTCTTAAATCCTGTCATTTCATCGCCAACCTGCTCTTTATTGATGTAATTTGTATATATTTTCTTTCGACCTTTGAAAATAGGAATTGGTTTATTAGCAGGTGTAACACCTTGAATGAGGTCACTTACTAAACTTTCCATCTTCTCTCTTTCTTTTTCTTGGTCTACAGTTGGTTCATCCATGTTATCACCTCTCTTGTTTGATTTTATCATAAAGAAAAAGACATATCAACCATTTGTGATATGTCCTTCTCCTATAGTTAAGGTGTTAATTCTATGAGAATAAATCGCGATTGATGCCAATTACAGGATTTGAACCTGTATCTTTCTCTATGCGCTATCTAGAGAACATTTTTACCCGATTGAAACTAAATTGGCATGTTTCAAGCCCCAGCGGGTAACTTGAAATCAATTTTACAAAAAAGCTAGTATAGGCAGTAATTATCTTTTTTACGCTAACCATTTGCGACTACCTAACGCGCTTTGAAAGCAACCTAGCGTACCAACTAGGGACTATTTATTATAAAGGAAATATAAAAATGTCTATCAAAAGAAATTACCTACTTATTCAGTACACTATTATATTACCATTTGTTTCGTCATATGTCAACACTAAAATGGTCTTTTAAATGGAGAACTTACAGCTCCTATCATAGGTTGCTTGAATAATTTGGCTAAACCAGCTAAACCATCTGGGCCGTCATCATGCAATGATGAGCCTGTTTGAACAAATGTCGTGACATTGGACATCATTCTACCATAATCGTCCGTTGGCTTATACAATGATGGGTCTTTGAAGTACATTCGCTTAATATCTGGTGCATACTGAATGATACGTACCAACTTGCTTTGTTTAGTACCTGCAGAACTCCATGTAATGTTGCACCTGTGTTTACTACCTTTTTTCACCATATCGTCTACATCACGTGCATAGAAATCCCCACCTCTGTCAGCTTCAAAGTGAGCCATCTGTACTTCATGTTGTACTATCTTACCTGCAACCATAGGTTCAGTTACTTTATAGTCAGCTTTACATCTAAATACTGTATCTACGACATAGCAATCCTCACCATAAATATACCCCACAGGGAAGTTGATGAAATCGTCACCACCAAAGGCGACGTCACAATGAGCAATAATAGCATCTGGTTTTTTATTAGGTAATGACAAGTATCTTTTCAATTCACTACCAGGAAATAATAAACCATCGCGTTCCATAGGATTTTGTTGATACACACACTCCCATGATACTTCATCCATGTTGCTTTTCAATTCTTGATACATAGCTGTCGTATATCCTACATTATAGTCATAGTCAAAGTTACTTTCACCATCTAAATTCAAAGCTGGCATCTTACGAGAACGAAATCTCTTTGTCTTGCCATATTTTCTTTCCAATTTAGAAATTGGGTCATGTACCGACCATATCGTACCGATACCTAGAATAGGTGCTAATCGTCCTGTTCTTTTATTCATGACACGTCTTTGCATTAAATCAACAGTTACTTTAGACCATAGCTTTTCTAGTCGGTCAATATTCATAGCTTCTTCAATACCAGAGCACATATCATCTAGATACAACAGACTTTCAGCCTCTAATGCACCTGTAATCTGTCCGTCAATAGAACGGAACGTAAGTGTCTTATAACGCTCATTTTCCCATATGTCGATTGTCATATCTTTAGCGGAGGTAGTCAATTTACCTCTAGCTTCTGGAAATATGTCATAAAAACGATATTCTTCACTATCTATGAAATCCAACACCCCTTTACAAAAGGTATTCACCAATCCACTAGCATAACCAGCGCCGAAGATGTGTTCATTAGGGTAGCGTCCTGCCAACCACGACATGAAGAATAAACCAATTGTACTTTTACCTATTCTTGGTGGCATGGACAATAAATATATGTCAATAACCCCATCCCCTAAATCCTGTAAATCCTTCATAACAGGATGGAGGACTTTCATACGAGGTTGATAAAATCTTTTCTCTGGCTTTCTATCCCACTCCATAGCAATAAGATACGACTCTAAATCGTATCTCCCATTGTCCGTATGTGCATCACGTAAAAAATTGTAGGCTTTGAGTTTTTCATCATCTTTTAAATCTTTCATATGAGCATTTATAAGTTTAATCTGCCCTCTGCAAGTCGCTCTCAAAACATCAGTCTTATTTTCTTTTTTAGATAAATCACGTAAAAGATTGAGCTTCTCCATACGCATGAAATAAGGCATTGTTTCTTTTAGTTGAGATAAAAGAATAGCTATACTTTCTTCATTTTGGTTCATTATTCTTTAGGCATAACATAGAATTTTGCTTCTATCTTATATCTTTCTCTAATTTCTTGAAGGATTTCTTCAGCTCTTTGTTTGTTCTTGTATATTCCTAGACTATATACATTTTTACCAAAAGTGCCTAGAATTTCACATTTGTCATTTTCTTTGTATGGTCGTGAAATTGCAACTCCAAATAATCTATATGGAATATCAATTCTATCATCTTGACTTATAATTCTCATAAATCATCCCCCACTTCTTCATCTTCTTTATAAAAACTAGAAATATACATTACAAGTGCATTGACTACAATATCCTTGACCTTCATATTCGTGTCCAATGACAGTTGCTTGACCTGTTTATGGACACTTTTAGGAATAGGATAGTTGAAATACACTTGGTCCGCATTTGCCTTTTGACCCATGACTATCCCTCCACTTCTTCTTTCAAATATTGAAGCTCCTCTTTGATTTTATTCAAAGCAGTTTCTTCTCCTTTGGTACATTTCACTCTTTTCAATCTCATTTCAATGTATTTTTCAATCTGTTCCACGTGAAACAATACCGCTTTATTTACTCTTTTTCTACCAAACATAATCTTTCTCCTTATAAAACATCGACTTTTTCAAATACTTTGAATATCTTCGGTGTCTGTATAGCCATCCAATCAATCATGGTTTCATTCACCGCCCATTCCTTTGTCCTAATGATTTCAGATGACACGATACCACTTTCGTATAAAAACGCATGGACGATTTCATGTCTGGCTATCATTTTTCTAAACTCACATTGGTCTTTCTGTCCGTACTCCAACTCTGGACGGACACCAATATGACATTCTTTCACCGAATTGTCACACCAACCATTGTGATGCTCGTAGAACTGAATGTTTTCAGTAGACTCAAAGATTATCTTCCATGTGCTACCTAGAATATTCACTTCTTTAATAATTTTCTCCATTACTTGACCTCGATAAAATCTTTTTTATTTTTTGATTTTGGTTTAGGTCTGTTATCTTCTGCTAAACATTTAAGGCATTTTTCAGCAGGATTTGTAGTAAGAATTTCATTATATTTCTTACATTCAAAATATGTTGTCTGTCTTAATTTTCTTTTGTGTTCACAATCTCCACATAAAGCCATGATATTTCCCTCCTTTTATGATTATAGTATATATCATAGCATTGCTAGTGTCAATTAATATTTTTTAAATAAAAAAAGTGCCCCATTTAGGGGCGTGTGTCAATACAATTAAAAAATTTTAAATAATAAAAGGTTAATTTTGATGAATTTTCCATTTACAAATGCTATTTCTGGAAGCTAAATAGAATTACTGTGGTTTACCTTACCACGAGTATATATTACCATGTCGTAGAGTGAATGTCAACAGTTTTTGTAAAATATTTTATAAATCTTCTCCCCATTTTACATAATTTTGATAAGCTTTTCTTTCGCCAAACACGGCTTCTTTTCCGCTCATATGTTTGGTATTTAAACGATACATTATAGCAGGAGTTGTAAATTCAGACTCTTTTACCCATTCTATTATAGGTTTTTTAACTCCATCAATGGTTAAATATAATTTTGGAGTTGGATTTCTTTTATTGTTAGCTTGTTGTTTGTATGTCGCCCATCTACAATTATTAGGTTCATAATTTCCATCGTTGTTTATCCTATCTATAGTAAGATAATCTTCATAGCCATTATCCATCGCCCAATTATAAAATGGTAAAAAATCATTTCTCCATTCTTCACAAATACTTATACCTCGACCTCCATAATTTTTGTAACTTTCATTTTTAGGATTGTAGCATCTTGCTTTCATTCCACTCCATATTTTATACAATCTTTCATTTGATAAGCCGTGAGTTTTATTATTTTCTTTGTTTTGTAATCTTATCTTTTCATTAGTACATTCTATACAAGCGGTTGCTAAATTATGTTTGATAAAATAAGGTATAACCTCTCTAGTTTTTCCACACGAACATTCACACACCCACTTTATCATTTGTAAATTCTCATCATATACAAAAGATTTAACTGTCAAATCACCACTTTTATATCCTATATATTTAGTATTATTATTTGATAGCCTATGAATTTTAGAAGTACAATGAGTTATTTCTCCGTTTAGGACTTTATATCTTTTAGCCAATCTAGTTTGTCCACAACTACATTTACATTTGAAAATCCTACATTTCAATTTTTTATCATAATAATCGTCCTCTACTATCAATTCCCCATATTGCTTACCTATATATGAAATACTAGTGTTTTCCCTTTTTAATTTTTTGGGATTTTTTGAGACTTTATTTTTACTAGAACATTCTCTACATTGTTTTGATTTTCCACTCTTTACATTGTATGTTCTTTGTTGAACTATATTTCCACAATCGCACATACATATCCATTCATATTCATGTCTTTTTTCATTCATCACTACATCAATAACTGTCCAATGGTTGTATTTTTCTCCTATTGCATTTTGATTTTTCATAATCATTCCTCCTTTTTTTTTGTTTATTATATCACATTATGGTGGGTATTACAATATGTTGTAGGGGAATAAAAATTACTGTACTTGGTGAGACGGTTAAAAAGAACGAGGGTGGGTATCTGACAGAATAGGGGTGCCCCCGTAGGAATATTATCAACCTAAAAATTTTTTATCACTTCCAGATAAAAAAAATAACCTCGATTGAGGTTATTAAGCAAATTCTATAATAATACTGTAAGCATTATCGACATCATAAGCTATAATTGTATTGTTTGCATTTGGTATACTAACAGTATCAAACCCGTTCGCACTACACCCATCAATACACATTTGCTTATATTGTTTATTCCATCTTAAATATGTATACCCACCGTACAAAACGTCATTCATATCATTTATTTCTTTTCCTTCACAATCCAATAGCGTTTGTGTTTCTAGGTTATATACGCCATAGCAATAACCGTCTTTGCTTTCAAATAAAATTACATTATTCATTTTTATATACCTTTCCTTTCTACTTACAGCATAACAATTCTAGTATTCGTCATCAACATTAATAATCAATTTACCATTAAATATCTCAAAAGATGACACATTCATATACTTAAATTCGAAATCTATGTCATCATCATACCCATTAAATACGATCATTTCTTGCGTACAAGAATAAATCTCAATTTCTTGGCTCCCCCTATCAATCAACATATCTAAAAAATCATCTACCGTTATTTCCATTTTTCTATTTCCTTTCTATTTCATTTTTAGCAAGCCTTTGAATAAACCGTATAAGAATATTACTACACCGTATAATATTCTACCAATCATATTCAGACACCATTTCACTAATGACATTTTCTAATGCTTCATCTAGAAAATAGCATCTTAATGCTACGTCAATCCCTTCCGCACCGTATTGAAAATTATCAATCGTAATAAATCCGTCATCAATCATATCTTGAATCTCATTCCACATGTGACAGATATTTTCTTCAGCTTGCCATGAATTGAATTCATATGAACCACTTGCATTCCCTGTGACGTCATCATGATTGTACAAATCAAGCAACTCAATTTTTTCTCTAAAATCACTTTCACTCATTTCTTTTAATTCATCTTCTTCGAATTCAATAGAAATGACTTCTCTAATGTCCTCTTCTAGTTCTTCAATATAATCTTCTTTTAACATATTTTATATTTCCTTTCTTAGGGGGTTGCCCTTTCTCTTTACACCTATATAATACTATAGTTGTCTAGGATTGTCAATACTTTTATAATAAAAAATTAATTTTATTTTTTATCGAAAAACCTTGACATATCTATAAATATATAGTAATATATAGGTGTAAAGAAAAGGAGGTATTAAAAATGGTAGAAACACTTTTAACAATTAAACAAGCGATGAATTATTGTGATAATATAGGATGTGTTTATCCAACGGACGGAGAAAGTTATTACATTAATAGTAATGTACAAGTAAAGCTCGAAGCTATTGAATGTAGTGACGGTTATTTCTATGGTAGAGTTATTAATGATGGATTAAGAAGCATTAGAAAAGTAGAAAGTTTCTATAGCCCATCATTAGAAGAACTTTATCATCAAATCGCTTTAAAAAATAATGATTTTGAAGATTTTGAAGATTTTGAA
>ERZ772901.351-NODE-351-length-45899-cov-8.287497_pt1 | contig 45899 bp, 56 predicted proteins | sample MGYA00512123_ERZ772901 | MGnify/ENA primary metagenome ERZ772901 (study PRJEB29015, sample SAMEA2737711) | human gut metagenome | biome: human gut; feature: human-associated habitat; material: faeces | place: China | collected 2012 ...
TATCTTTTTGGAATTGAATTAAACTTTCATAAGTACCTTTACCAAATATTCCATCTGCTCCATGTCCTCCACAGTCATATCCACAAGCAATTAATTTTTGTTGAAGTTCTAAAACTCTTATACCTACATAAGTCTTAGCTTCTGCAATAGGGTCTTTTTCTGCCACTACAGTAGTTTCTACTATTTCATTCTTTACAGTAGTGCCTGCTAATTTTGATTTGAAGTTTAACCATCTTTCCCAATTATTATTAGTCCAGTTAGGACAAATTTTTCTACTAGCATCATAGTGTCTAACAACATGATCTAAATCTATTCCGTATAAATCCATTAAATATTTACCTAATTCTAAAGCATTAGCTTCTGTAGTTTCAGAAATAAACCCTTCTGAATTACAACACATTTCTATAGAAACAGAATTTCTATTTAATATTCCATAAGCACCTTTACCATCACCGACAGCCCATGCTGAGTTATTTAAATTAACAACTTGATATATATTTTCATCATCAACAAAAAAATGTGCTGAAGCATTTCTATTACATGCATTAAAATATTTAGCATTATTAAGAGCAGTATCTCCTTTGTTTCCTGTGTAGTGAAAAATCAGATATTCAATATCACTACCTTGTCTTGAACTAAAATTATAATCTGATATCATTTTTTGAATTGTTAACATATTAAATTCCTTCTTTCTTTAAATATTTTTATAAAATTAAAAGACCATGATTACTCACGATCTCCTTTATCTGAATTAAATATTTCTAATTTATCTTTTATAATGTTTGGTAGTTCAACTCCACACTCTGCTAAATTCTCACATATTGAACCAGCTTCTTTATATATAAATAATCCTAATGTTGCATAGCTTATTAAAAAATTTAATCCTAATAAAATATCTAGCCCCATAACAAATACTAATGCTATAAATTCAGCTATCCATCTTATAATTCCATCTCTCATTATTCTGCTTTTATAACTATTTTTATTTTTCCAAGTTTTTAATAACCCTGTTCCAAAGTCTGTTCCTTTAGATAGTAAATAAAATAAAAATAACCCCAATACTCCAGTTGGTAATAAACTTAATAAACCTTCTTTAAACATTTTTCTTCCTCTTTTCTCCAATCACTTGGAATTTTAATCATAAAAAAAAGAACCTTTAGGATCCTAATTTTTTCTATGAATATATTTGATATTTTCTCACAAGATATTATTGTGAACTATTTCACCCTATGTAAGAGAATAAGATACCTCCTGAAAATAGGTTCTACTTAATGACTTATTCTCTTATTAAACTTACTTTATTCTTTCTTTTATCTTTTCTTCTAACCTTGAAACTAAATTATTAGTTTCACTATCTAACACAACAAAACTCTCTTTATTATTACTAGATACTATAGCTCCTAATTCATCTACTTCTCTTGTAGTATAAGCTATTCTATTCCCTACATTATCTTTTATTACTGCAAATCCAGTTAATATTTTTATAGTTTTACTCATCTTCTTCATGCTCCTTTAATAATAAATTTTCTAATTCAAATGTTAATTCTTTCATTAAATCTTCTTCGTCAGTTTCTATTTCATTTTCAAAACTAAATATGTCAATTTCATCACCTTGTGTTTCTATATCTGGCAGATCTAATCTATTAATTTCATATCCTTTCCTTTTTGCTTTTAATTCCCAGCTAAATTCTGTGTTTGGTTCACCTTTAACTATGAAATATGTTTTATATCTTTCTATAGATGTTATTTTCCCATTATAAATTTGAGTGAAAACATGATATTGAGCATCTGTATTCACACATTCCAAGAACACATCATCAATATCAACATAACAAACACCTTCTTCATTTATTTTGCCAAAGCCTAAATCACCAAAGTAGTATTCAGCTGTTTCATAAGCATTTATAAGCCTTGAACCATAGTTTTTTGTTTCTTGTAAACAGTTCTTACTTCCTTGAACACTTAATGATTTAGCAACTATATTAGCATTATGAAAAGTCCATCCATTGAAATTATAATTTCCCCAACTAATTAAATTATCCCCTGTACCTGGGTGGGAAGCTTCTGTAACTAGAAATCTTGCATTAAAACTTTCTCCTGATTTATATCCAAGAACAGCTCCATTGTCCCCATACATACCTAATAAATTAGATACTGTACCAGTTCCATTATTCCAAGATATTGCACCATCTATATCAGCATAGAAGTTTGTACCAGAATATAGTTTAAGCCCTTTATTTACATACATAGGTGAGTTTACATTAATACCCTTTTTATATGTTTTACTTCCTAGGGTTGTATCCTTACTCCAAAAATCCATAAAGTTATATCTACCATCACTTGATGACCACCCATTGTTTAGGTTTTCTTTGTTAATGTGGTTAAAACTTATATATTCCCCTTGTTTGGCTAGGTTTAAGTCAACCCCATTTATGTCCTTATTGCTAGTGAAAGAGGTAGTTTCCATTCTCAATAACTGTTCATTGTTATGAGCAGATTGGAAGGTTAATCCTCCATAGTCTAATGAAACATACATATTCCCTTTTTGACTTTTCACAGTACCTGTAATATCTAAATTACCATTACTATCCCCTCTTAGCACTGTTGCTCCTGAGTTATTCTTAACAGTTAAAGCCCCATTATTAATTGTAACTCCTGAAGCATCAATAACAGTTGAACCATTGTAAATTTCATCAGGGTGGGGTGACCAAGGCTGTTCTTCCCCTTCATTCAGCATTAAAGCACTCCAATGAACTCTATTACTGTTAGTTCCTGAAGAATTATATCCATTGTTATCAATTCTTATATACCCACTAATAACACTTGCTGGTGTTGTGAAGGTAACACTAAACTTCTTCCAACTACCTGAAGTGTTTTGAGAACTAATCAATGTTTGAGCATTTGTGTAACTTGTTCCAGTATCACTTTGGGCAACTGATGTTGATGATAAAAGAAATACATCAAAGCTTGGGCATTTAGTAAAATTATGAAACCACCCACTTAAAGTATATTTTGTATTAGCTTTTAGTTTAAATCTTTTACTAAATGCAAAACTTTCTGTGGTTTTAGTTCCATTATCTAAATACATATACATATTAGTTGCCCCACCAATATTATTATTGGTTGCTGTTCCCATAGTTGCTCCACCACTAGTCCAAAGTTTAGTTCCATTGTAACCAGTACTGTTGGCTATTAAGTTATAACCACCACTAGCTTTGAAACTAGCTGTAATGTTGTTAGCTGTTTGAGTTAAGGAAGATTTTGTTGCATAAGTGCTTTCTACATCAGCCTTTTTTGCATAAGTGCTTGAAACAGTATTTGTGATACTATCCTTTGCAACCTGAATTGCTGAATTCATCTGTGCTGTAGTTGAATAACTCTTTAACTTTTCAGTTGTTGTTGCATTTGCTGAATTGATTGCTTCAGTTTTCTTTGTATCTGCATAAGATTTTGATATGTTAACAGCTTCAGTTTTAGCTGTATTAACTTTTGATGTAACATTTGTTTTAGTTTCATAAGTTTGGGAAACTCCTAAGTTAATACTATCCTTAGCAACATTAATTTTAGAATCAGTTTCTGTCTTAGAATAAGTTTCTGACTTGGCATACACATCACTTTTATTTGCTTTTGAATCAATTGAAACTGTAACATCTTCAGGTGCTGGTGTCCAAGAACTTGCTTTTGTTCCTTCCTCAACCATAAATTCTTCAATAATAACTGTATATGTGTTATTAGAGAGCATTTTATTGGGTTGAAAATAAGTTTGGTTAACACCTGCACTACTATCAACAAGAGTTGAAGGAGTAGTATATTCCATTCTTACTTTATGAGAAAGTCCATCATCAAAAACTGAAGTATTAATAACATTACCAATATTTCCAACATAGATATCATCAATATAAATTCTTGTAGAGTTAAGATTTTGTCCATTATGGAAATGTATATTTTCAACAGTATCTTTTGTACAAGTCATGTAGAAGTGGACTATATATTCAGAGTTTTCCTTATATTTAATAAGCTTATCAAAATAGAAACCTCCATCTCCATTTCCAGTAGGTCTTGTCAAAATCAATTTACCATTCTTTACATATTCAGCTAAAACTAATGTAGAACTACTAAAAGGTTTTATAGTTTCTTTATAAGCAAGGTTTCTGCCACCAATTTGAATCTTGCTTACTGCTGTTGAAATTTTATTTTCAACATTTGATTTAGTTTCATAAGTGTTTTTAACACCAAGCTCAATACTATCTTTAGCAACCTTTATTGCAGAATCAGTTTGAGACTTTGTGTAAGTTTCTGACTTAGTATAAACATCAGTTTTATTTGCTTTTGTTCCAATTACTGAATCAATATCTTCAGGTGCTGGTGTCCAATCTGTAGCTTTAGTCCCTTCCTCTATTTGTACCTTGGATATATAAACAGTATTAGTATCAATACCATACACAAAAGGCTTCATATAATAAACATCTTGTGTATTTGGTGTTTCAAATACAACCCAAACCTTTGTCCATTTATTTGCTTCTAATTTTCCACTTGCAGAAATAACTTTTTCTAAATGCTGTCCACCTGTTTCAGAAGTGTTTAACCACATGTGTAGTGGATTAGAACTATTTACTATCATACTTCCACTAGACTTCATCATCATGCTATATACATAAGTTGTATTTCTTTTTAATTTGATAAATGAATTATATTGAATACCTGAATATCCAGTAACTTTTATAGTTTTTGTACCATCAATAAAAGTTCCTTCTACCTTGCCAATTCCACCACTATTGCCTATCAAATTACCTAAACCATATTGGTCTATATTACTTTTAAGAAATAAATTTCTTCCACCAATTTGAATTCCATCAATCTTATTTGTTAATGTTGTTGTAATATTTGAAAGTTTATTTTCAACATTAGTTTTAGTTTCATAGTTATTTGAAACAGATAGATTGATTTCATCTTTGGCAACTTTGATTTTAGAATCTGTTTCTGTTTTGGTATATGTTTCAGATTTTGTATAAACATCAGTTTTTGAAGCTTTTAAATCAATCTTATTATTAAGTTCAGTTTTTGCTGAATTAACTTTGCTATCAGCATCTTTTCCAGCTTGGACAATTGCTTCAGCCTTTTTATTATCAGCATAATTATTTGCTGAAGTGATTGCTTCTGTCTTTTTAGCATCTGCATAAGATTTTGATGTGTTAACAGCTTCTGTCTTAGCTGTATTAATCTTAGAAGTAACATTAGTTTTAGTTTCATAAGTTTGGGAAACTCCTAAGTTAATACTATCTTTAGCAATATTGATTGCAGAATCAGTTTGAGCCTTTGTATATACTTCTGACTTGACATACACATCAGTTTTATTTGCCTTTGTCCCAATTGCTGAATCAACATCCTCAGGGGCTAATGTAAAGTCTGTAGCTTTACTTCCTTTTTCAAGTTTTAATTTAGATACATATATTAATCCATTAGCACTTATACTTAATAATAATGCTCCTGCTTTATAAGAATCTTTAGTAACTTTTGATGTTACTGAAAATTTAGTCCAAGTATTTTTTTGTATATTAGCATACTTAAACACACATAAGTCTTCAAAGCTAGCAGAACTATTATAATAATTTCTAAATGCAAATTCATTTGAACTCCCTGTTAAATTAATAGAACTATCCACATACACCCAACCAGACAATGTAATATAGTCATTTGCTTTAAGTGATAACCTAGAAAGGTCTATTGTTTGTGATCCTTGATACCTTGCATTACCATTTGCAAAATTATTTCTTGTAATTTTAAAAGAATTACACCCTTCTACTTTTTTATTAGTATCTAATACAACATTTGACCAATAATTTGTATTTCCTAAATTACCTGTTGCATTTAAAAGTGTATTTCTTCCACCTATTTCAATAGAATCAATTTTACCAATTAACTCATTTTTCATAGTAGTTAATTCAGTTGAGTTAACTTTTAATGTTATTTGATTTTTTAACTGCTCAATACTTGATCCTTGTGTAGATACTTTAGAGTTTAATCCATCTATTAAATTAGTATGACTACTAACTGTACTCTTAGTTCCTTCAAGATCTCTTTGAATACTATTAACTTTAGTATCAACACTTGTAATATTACCTGTTAATTCATTTATCTTTGTTGTATGTGTTCCTATTGTACTATTAATAGAATCAACTTTAGAAACAGTTCTATTATAATCATCTTTAAGTAAAATAGTTTTACCATCTTTAACTATTTGAGTATTATTAATAGCTGTATTTATTTGTCCTTGCATTACTCCTATTGTAGTAGAATGATTTTCTATTAATAACTTAGCATTATCAGCCTGATTTTTAAGAGAATTAAAAGCTACTTCTAAGCTTTGTCCTACAAAATCTATTGCCACTTTACTAGCTTTAATTAACTGTGTATTAGTATCTTTGTTAAGACCAGTAATAAGAGAACTATAGTTTATTTGCTTTTCTCCTATAGCATCTGTAGCAACCATATTCCCTTTTATTAGATTATCAGCTATAGCCTTTTCCTTAATTCCAGTATGGTCTATAAGTGTTGTAGTACCATCTTCTCCACGCAAAATAAAGTTAAAATTCCCTTTTGCATCTTGTCCCATCTGAATTCTAACTTTATTATTTTTATCTTTAAATTGTTGAGTAGCTCCTACAATTTCAATTCCACCATTATCACTTACTATTCTAAATTTATTAGTAGAAATATTACCAGCATTAATTTTAGAAACATCTAAATTAGCTATCATGGCATTAGTAATAAATCCATTTGCTATTGTTAACTTATCACTTGTTATTCCTCCAGCTTGAATATTTTCACTTGATAAGTTCCCATTTACAAGTGTTTTTATATTTGCTAGTTCAGAGTTAATTATATTAATATTACCAACAACTGCATTTAATTCTGTTATATCTGCTTTATTTATTAATGCATTATTAATTTTCACATCATTTGCTATTAAATTTTGTATATTAGCATTAATTGCGTTTAAATCTGATATATGAGCAACATCAATTATAGCTTCTTCAATTTTCGCAGTTTTAGCTTCTAATATTTGAGTTCTAATAGATACTGCTTCTACATCTTTAATGTTAGCTTTTTCTATTAATGCTTCTTTAATTATTGCTTGTTCTATTACAGCTCTATTAACTTTGTTTGTAGTACTCCCAGAACTTGAAAAATTATTTTTATTTTTACTTTCTCCCTTTGCTCCTATTTCAGAAGTAAGTCCACCAGTATAACTAATCTTTTGACTTAATATAGGTATCTTTCTTATAACATTTTTTATATCTGTTACAGTTACAATATCGTAAGGATCTAAGGATAAATCTCCTTGCCATTTCATAGAATAACCTAAATAAGATAATCCATTTAACTTATTATATACATCATTTAATATAGTTTCAGTTACCCAAGGATTTTCAAATCCCAACTCCATAGAATCAGTTCCAGTTGAGCCTTTATATAAAATATTATTTTCATCTATTTGACAAGAAATTTTACCTATTTTATATTTCACTTCTTCTCTCTTATAATCAAAATAATTATTGCCATCTATAGATTTTTTAATTTCACTTAAACTTTTAATAGTAAACTTACCATCTCTAGTTATAACAGCATTACCACCACAAATACTTGCTACATACGAAAGAACTTCTCTACAAGTAAAGCCTTCCAACTTACTCACTGTGTAATTTGGAAGGCTTCCTATAAATTCTATTCCTGTTATTTTAGATAGCTCATTAACTACTTGTTTTAACGTTGGCTTATCTCCTAAAATAGAGAAATAAGGAGTTTCAAATTTTATCATGTTATCATAGGCTGTAAATTTAGTTGTATAATCAGTTTTTTCAATATCATCTATATTGAATATACCCATTAATATATATTCAATTTTAGCGGCTATTTTTAAACCTATTTCAACTTTAATTTGGCTTGTACTATAAATAATATCTCCTCTATTTAAAAGTGTTAAATCTAAACTTTGAGATATTGTATTTCCTATTGCAAAACCTTCTTGTGGTTGAGTATACTCTAAAGTTAAGTTAACTAAATCCTCATTAGTATAAATATTATTTCCTATTGTAATTTTACATTCAAATGACCTGGAAGGTTTATTTATTTCTAATTTATAATCTGCTGTTGTATTTTGCATTTTAACCCTCCTTATTTTTTATTAATCATTTATCATAAAATCTATTGTCATAAGTTCAGATGGAGAAATATTATAATCAGAATTTAATAAATCATCTAACTGGATCATGTGTATATCTATTTCATTTTCTATATATAACAACTCTTTTATATCTCTATTATAATCTTCAATGTGTTCTTCTTTTAAAGGTATAATACCATTTTCATTAACATTTAATTTTCCTTTTTCATCTTTTTCCCCATATTTATTAATTAACTTAGCCTTTTCCTTATTGTAAGCTTCAAGCTCTACATTTATTTTATTAATATTCTTTGTAATTGCATAAGCTACTTTAACTGGTAATTTAGCATTACTTAATTCTCCTAATGTATTAATTGTGTTTACTATTCTTTCATTGCTTAAAGTTAATTTCATAATTATTTTCCTGCCTTTCTTATCTTTGTTACTTCTTCTGTAGATTCAGATTTTAATAATTCATCTTCCAATTTATAAACTTGTTCCTCAAATGATGTGATATCAGCTCTAACCTCAACTTTATTAGAATTATACAACTCTTGATTGGTTATAGTTTTATTTACATTTGCACCTGCTCCACCATCACTACTTATAGTTGCACTCATCCATGCAACTTGTACTCCATTAACTAAACTTGCCCCACTTAAAGTTATATTTTTATCTACTTTTAACATTATTAATCATCCTTTCTATTTCTCTATAAAATTCATTTTTAAGCCACTCCACTTAACTTGTTTAGTTTTTGTATCATAAACATATGCAGGAGCTGTTCTATCTCCTACATACATTGTTTTAGTTACTGTTCCTTGTTGAGGATCTGGAAAAGTAACTGTAAAAAAAACACTACTTACTGCTATAAGTAATGTTGATATTTCTCTTTGTGTTAATGGTGACCATTCTAAAGTTATTTTTCTTTTGACTCCTATTCTATCTCTAATCATTTCACCATTTGCATTACGATTTGATTCTCCATCTAAATCACTAATTGTAACTTCAAATGATTTAGGAGTAGCAATCGCTACTCCATTAATACTAAGCATATTACCACTCCTTATTTATACTGGAATTAATGTAATTCCACCTTGTCTTTGCATTTTTCTTAATTGGTTTAAAGCAACTTTTCCTATAATTGAGCCATCTATTTGTAAAATTAAATCTCCACTCATTGAATTATCGTTGCTATTTCCTCCACTCACTGGCATTCTATCTGCTACTTTAGCTGCTAAATCAGTTATCCATCCTGTGTTGTTCTCTAAAGGCATTACTGCTTCCTTACCAGCTTCCCCTACCATAGCTATAGTAGGAGCATCAACTATACCACCTTTTGCAAGTTTAGGTATTGTAGGAATATTAATTCCCATTCCACCAAACCCAGGTATCCAATTTGGCAATTTAATTTTATTTAATCCTCTAATCATTGCATTTATTGCATCTATAATAGCATTTAATGGTTTCTTAGCAATATTAGTTAATCCATCAAATATACCTCTAAATATATTTTGTACTCCCTGCCAAGCTTTTTGCCAATTTCCAGTAAACACTCCTACGATAAAATCTATTAATCCACCAAACATAATTTTTAAACTTTCTAAAATAGGCTTGATATAATTACCTACATTTCTAAATGCCTGTATAAACTCATTTCCTAACCAATTTATAACTGGTTTTAAGCAATTATTCCATATTACAATAAGTATTTCACCTATTTTCTCTATTGTAGGCTTCCATGCTTGCCATATTTCATTAAGTCCATCAATTATCTTTTTAAGACATTCACCTAAAAATTTAACTACTGGAGCTATGCAATTGGTCCACAATGACATTGTTACTTTTACTATATTATCTACTACAGTACACCAAGCATCCCATAACAAAAATAATATAGGTTTAAGTACTGTAACTAAAAAGTCACCAACTAATTTTAATGCTCCCATAATTGCCTTAAAATATGGTGTTAATGCACTTACTAAAGCATTCCATCCATTAATTAAGGCATTTCTAAAACTATCACTGGTTTGCCATAGATATAAAAAAGCTGTTGTAACAACTGCTACTGCTCCTGCTATTAATGCTGCTGGAGTTGTTAATGCTAATCCAGCCAACCCTAAAGCTGTTGGTATTAATTCAATCCAGCCAATTACACTTGCTATTGCTCCAGTAATTGCACCCCAATTTCCTGCAATAAAAAATGCTATTATTCCAGAAACTAATCCCCCTATAATGGATAATATAATTTCTTTATGCTTTTTTATGAAATTTGAAATATTTTTAAAAATATTTCTTACTTTATCAGCAAATACTTCAACTTTACTTAGTAATCCATCAGTAGCTTTCTCTTGTTGAGAAAAATCCCAATCATCCATTCCAATATTACCAATTCCAGAACTATCACCAGATCCACTATCACTATCTGAACCAGTTGAGCTAATAGTATTTATTTCATCAATTCCCATTAACCCCTTTATTTCTTTAGCTGCTTTTTTGGCTGCACTTCCAACTCCACTAGTTGAATTGCTTAAATTATCCATTGCATTAGTTGCACTTGATACATCAGAAGCTACAGCTCCTATACCTGAACTTGAATCACTCTTTACACCAAATAATCGTTTCATAAATGCACTAAATACATTAGCCAGTTGAACTAATTTCCCCATAATTGTATTTATCACTTTTATTACTGGAGTTAATGCTGCAATAAATCCTTGTCCTAAACTTGCCCTCAAACTATCAAATTGTAATTTTAATATTCTTACTTGATTGGCCCATGAATCACTTGTTCTAGCAAAATCTCCCTGTGCTAAAGATAATTGTTGTTGAACAAAAGCGTATCTTAATGCAACCTTTTCTTGTTCTGTCATTTTAGCTGTAGTTTTTCCATAACCATTTGCTAATGCAAATTGATCTAATGCAGTTTGTGTCATTACTACTCCTAAATCTTTTAATGATTCAGTTTCGCCTGTAAATACTGATTTTAATTTAGTATAAGCTTCTCCTTGTGTAATATTATAAAACGAAGCTACATCTCCAGCTAATCCAGTAAGTGTTGTTGACATTGCATAAGCTTCACTTTCTACAAACCCGAAGGCTTTTGCCATTGCTCCAAATGTTCCAGTGTATTGTTTAGCCATTGTTTCACTTAAACCAAATTGAAAAACTGCATTTTGAGCAAAATTATTTACTTGCTCATTCATTTTACTAAAAGTAACATCTACTACATTTTGTACTTCTGCTAAATCACTTCCTAAATCAAGGCATGCTGATGTAAATTCAGTTATTTTTTTTATTGCAAATGCTCCAGCTAATATCTTCCCAGCTTTACTTGCTATATTAGTTATTCCTCTCATTTGCCTATCAAATTGATTTTGATTAACAACTAAATCTAAACCAATTTGTCCTACACTTTCTGTTGACATATCTCACCCCCTTAATGAAAAACTAAAACACCTAGAATAAACTAGGTGCTTACTTACTATTGGCCATTGAGATGAACATATTTTTAAATGCATTCATTGCATCTTCATAACTTTCTTTGTCAACATTCTTAGATTGTCTTCTTTTCCAATCACTTTGTATTCTTTTTTGATCTTTAGTAAATCTTTTTATTATTTCTTTATCCTTTTCGGCTCTAATTGAAATAATTTGCCCTAATGGTGTATCTGGCATAAGTCCACTAAGTAAAGTTGCAAATTCACTCCATGTCATATCCTGTTCATTTCTCAACCTTATTCCATATTGCTTTGCAAAACTTGCTTCTATTAAATCATAATCCTCTAATAGATCATACCAAGATTCTTGCTTATCTTTAGCTGGGTGTATTAAAATTCTTTTCTACTTCTTCATAACTTTGGTCAGAAACTCCAGCCATAATACCTATAAATAAAACTTTATAATCTGCAAAAGATAATTCCATGTTTTCAATTTCTTCAAAAGCACTTTGGCCTAATGCTAATTTAACAGCCTTATCCATTGCTTCTAATTCATTTTTATTATTTTGCATTTCTTGATTAATTAATAACATAGTATTTTTGCTATTATTAATTTTATATTCCTTTCCTTCTGCAATTTTTATTACTGGTTTATCATTACTTAATTTCTTTGAAATATCTATCATACTCATTTTTTATTCCTCCGTACTAATTGTTGGCTTACCATTTGAAAGCACTTCAAACTCTAATGCTCCTACATTTGTTGCGTCCCCAGAACCTACATTTGTAACATTAACTATACAATCAAATGATACTTTTGTTCCATCTGGAAATATCCATTCAAATTTACTCTCTAAATCTTGTGCATTTTTAAATAATAATCCTGCTACATAATCATTCCCATCATCTCCAACACACCTTTTACCACTTAATGAAATAGAAAATCCTTTTCCAGTTGACATTCTTCTAGTCCAACCTTCTTGGTCTAAAGCCGACCATTCTTCGATATTGTTATCCATAGATAATGAAAATGTTTCTAAATCTTTAATAGTTTTCATATCTGTTGGTTGAGTACTAGCAGCACCCTTTATACCTATTTTAAATTTATTTTGGTGTACTGGATAAACTCCACTTTCTACTTTAGACATTATCACTCATTCCTTTCATAATAAAATTCTATATCTATAACTCTTTCATATATTCCTTTTTCATCTGTTCCCACATCTATAGGCTCATTTGTATTTAACTTAATCATTTTTATTCTATGATTATTAATAACTACACTATTTTGCTTTAATATCTCTTCAAATAATCTATATGAGAACTCTTCTGTTTCCCTTGCATTTAAATTCCAATGTATAAGTACAGTAATTGCTTTTACTTCATAAGAAGAGTTTTCTCGCCCTCCTAGTGCTATTCTAGGAGATATAGTATTTTTACCTTGATATACTCCAATTGATTTATTATTCTTATTATCAAGCTTTCCTATATAATAGTTATCTGCTTTATTTTCAAGAGTTTTTAACCAATTTCTTATATCTGCTAAACCTAACATCAAACCCCTCCTAATCTTTTATAAAACTCTTTAAAAGTCTTTTGGCAGAAGTCCTTTTCATTTCCATCAATCCACTCTTCATACCATTTACCTTTTGCATTTTTATTTTCACTAGTATTGAAATTGTATTCTGGATGATAATAAAGCCTTCTTGCATAAGGAGTTGATGATACTAACGTACAAGTCCCTTTTGAACTATTACTATAATCAACAAAGGTACTTTCATTTTGTAAAGTACCTCCTTGATAAATAACTCTAGTTTTTGTTTTGCCTTTATACTCTTTCCCATTTTTAGCAAATTGCCCTCTAACGCCATACTCCTTATATATTTCTTTTTTTGTTTCTCCAAATGGAATTACCTGTGCTTGCACTACTTCTGTATGTAAAGCTTCTGCAGTCATTTCTAAAGCTTGTATTTGTGCTCGTGTTAACTGTTTAATTCTTTGTTGATTAATTATTACAGTACTTGTTGCTCTTGCCATATTATTAATTCAACTCCAACTTTGTATAATTTACTGTGCTATCTGGATTACGAGCTTTCTCACCTTTGTATATATTTCTTTTAATACCAAGCACCTCAACTTCCCCAGATGATATAGAAAAAATCTCAGGAGCAATATCTCCTGGTATCAATACTGTTCCTTCTATTCTTACAAGCTTCTGCTCTGCTGTTAAAACTGTTTTGGCTTTATCTTGATAATTACATTTAGTATCAATTTCAATAGCTTTTAAAGGCTCACCATCTTCACTTATTCCTTCTTGAAAAACAATAACTTTAATTGGAGTTTTACAAAACTTTTTAGGTACTAAACATGGATATTTCATAATTAAAACCTCCTAAAACTTAATGAACATAATCCTGTTTGTTTTAATGTTTCATATAACTCTGTTGGTATTGCAACACCTTTTATTAATTGAACATTCCAACTGCCCCCAAAGTTCATTGATACTCCATTAATACTATAACTAGATAATACATTTTCAATAAGTTCTGCATTTTCATACTCAAACTCTGCTAATTCACAAGTTACTTCTTTAATAATATCCTTTTGAAAATCTGTTAATTTTTCAAACCCTAAACCCTTAATCCTATTAAAAGTTAATGTGTCAATATGCCTACTTGCTTTTCTTAATGATTTATCTATGTTACTATCATCTATTTCATTACCTTTAAAGATATCTGTATAATATGCTTTATCTACATATGACATATACTCACATCCTTAAATTAAAAGAAGGATACTATTGAGCACCCTTCTTTAATTCCTTATTTTCTTCTTTTAATTTTTTATTTTCCTTTTCTAACTTTAAAGCCTTTTCCTCTAAAGTTTTATACTCTCCATATGAAACTGATTTGCCAGCTCCATACTCTATTATGTTTCCTGCATCATCTGTTATGTCATAACCTTGTGCTTGATACATATCTTTTTGAGTTTCATCTATTGTATAAACCTTATTTCCTTTTGTTGCCTTCATATATTATTCCTCCTATTTATTCAGCTTCTGCATTAATAGCAATACCACAAGCTTTATTTTTTATTAAGAATGTATCACCATACTCTCTAGTTTGATATACATACTTATCTGCTGTTCTTGAATCTGTACCTGGAGTAAATAACTTCATATATGCATATTTACTTCTAGTTACTTGGCATGATGGATGAATAAGTATCATATATATTTGTTTTGCATCTGCCGCCGGGACACATCCATTAGTAAAATTATACTTAGTTTTCATTCTTCCAGATGGAACTTTTTCTATATTTACATCATCTAAAGAGTAAACACTTCTATCAATTTTCCCATTATTTGAATTAACATCAATATTTCTTGTTAATCCTTCTGCTCGTTTAAGCATCTTGTGAATTGATGGAATAACATAAAGTATTCTTCCTTCACTTGGAACTCCTGCATCATCCATTTTCTCCATTTGGTTATCAAACCACTCTAAAATATTAGCTGTAGTTAATGTTGTAGTATCTATTACTGCTCCATTTGCAGTGTAAGTCTTAGCTTCTGAATATAACTTAGAATATCTATAAGAATCTCTTTCTGGAATAGCTTGTTCTGTTTCAAAAACATTTTGAACATTTGCTACTTCTATAACCAAATTAGTTTGATCTATATCCATTGGATCTAAAGCGAATTCTATATCTCTATCATGTGCTAATTTCTTTGGTTCCCATTCATTAGATATGCTTCCAGTATTAAATCCCATATTTGTTCTACTATGATCTTTATATCCACTAACTGTGATATTAGGTAATTTAATAGTTTGTGCATTAATAAATTTAACTTGTGGATTAGATTGTTCTAATGCATAAGATGTTAGCTCCTTTGCATATTTTTGTTGTAATGCTTGTTCAAATTGTTCAGCATAATTGTATACCGTCATATTTCCATCTCCATTTCTTATTTTTAATTAATTATTTAATTCCAAATGCCCTTGCTATTGCATCATTTGGATTTACTTTTTGTTTTGTGTTATTAGCCCCAATTATAAAACCATTTTTATTTTGTTCTGGCTCTTGTTGTTGTCCTTTAAAAGAAGGATATTTTTCTAACAGCTTATCAATAGCCTGTTCCATGGTTAAATCATCATTAAGCATAGACTTAGCTAATATAACTACATCATCTACAGAAGTTGATGCAACTCCTTTAGATAAACAAGTTACTTTTGTTTCAGCTAATAAAGCTCTTTCTTCAGCTGCAACTCTTGCCTTTTCAGCATTAGTTAAAGCTTCATTTTTCTTTTCTTCTTCTGTTTTTTGACTTTCTTGCCATTGCTTAAAAGCCTCTAACTCCTCTTTAGATGGTTGGTCTTTCTTTGCTCTAGCAACTCTTTCCTTTACTATTTTGTCTAACTCCTCTTGAGTAAAAGTTTTAGGCTCTTCACCTATTCCTTCCCCAGCTTCTGGATCACCTTCATCTCCTGATGGATTTCCTTCTCCAGCAATCCCAGCTCCTCCATCTGCTTGAAGTAATCTTCCCACTCCTAGCCTTTTTCTTAAATTACAACTTGTTATAAACATAACTTCCCTCCATTTATAGTCTGTAGACTTTTATTTCCTTACACAGTTTTAGGCCTTAAGCAAGTTTTGGGCATAATAAAAGCACCTACTTATGTAAGTGCTAATTATCTTTGCTTTTTCCAAATTTCTTTTTTATTCTTATACTTCATCTTGTTTTCATTATCAAAACTTCTATTTTCAAGATTAGTGTATTTTTTAACTTGTCTTTCTATATAATTTTTCCACTGTTGCTCATTGTATAGTCTTATATTTTCTTCTTGTTGCTCTTTAGTAGTTCTTTTAGGTTTAGAAGTTATTCCCTCAAAATATGTTGTATGACTATCTCTACAATTAGGGTGATATAATCCTTTTTCTATAGCCGAACTAAGTAATGGATATGGTCCATCTTTAGAACTTCCACCACTCCATACATCATCAATATATATTTTACCTTGATGTGGTGTACATTTATGGCAACCTCCACCTCTACTTATCACTATAACTGTACTTATTCCCCACTCTTTTCTCTTATCTCCTTCCCCTTGAAGGTAAGCTCTTTTATTTGATGTTCTAATAGCCATATCAACATAACTTACAACATTAACTCTAGCACCATTTTTATATTCTATACAATTAATACCGTTGGCCATAAAATCTCTACTTGCCATATCAATAGCTTTTTCTATGGTTCCAGCACCAGTATTGGCATATATTTGAGCATTAAATATTATTTTTCTATATTGATCATTAGCCATTCTTAACATAGCTAATTGTGCTTTCTTGAAATCTTTCTTAGTAGCTTTAATTAATGCATTAAGTTTTCTATCATTTATTCTAAAAAACTTAGCATTTAAAGTAATATTCTTTTTCTTTCTTTTTTTTAATATATAACCTTCTCTTAATGCTGATAATATTTCAATTTCTTGTTGCATATTGCCCTGTTTATAGGCTTTTTCTAATACTTCCTCTATCTGTTCATTAATAGTTGAAAAATATCCTTTGAATTTCTTTATATTATTACTTCTATACTTTTCTAATGCCTTAAGTTGCTCTGCTTGCCACATACTCCATTCAAAACCTTCTGTTTTTTCCCAATCAGTATGTCTTTTAATATTTCCAAGCATAGAGTTTATTAATTCTTCTTCTATCTTTTGAAATGCTACAACTATATCATAATCTTTATCCATTGCTATATACCTTATAGCCTTGCTCTTTATATTTCCTTATTTCTTCTTTTAATTTAGTTTTTGAAGGTAATATATCTCTTTTCATTTCAATGATATTATGTTTCTCTACTGCATATATACCTAACTTTACATGTTCCTTTGCAATATCAAATAATCCTTTAAGCTTCTTCTTGTCCATCTGGTATACTCTGTTGTTTATTATTACTTTCTTCATCTAAATCTCCTCCTACAAAAGGTTCCTCCATAGTAATAATTCCATTTTGCTCTTTTATTCTTTTAACTTCTTCTTCTTTCCATTTAGCATCTTTACTATCACCCCACATTTCCTCAACCTTTGCTTCTATAGACATTGGTGTATTTGGATTAGATAGTGTTTCAACAACTGCCTCAAATGAAGGTGATGCATATTCTCCAAAACTTATTTCTACTTCTAAATCATTAATACTTTGGTTTAAAGAAGAATCATAAGCCTTAAATATTACATCAACTAATCTAGGTAACATTTCAGTTAATGCATCTATAATAGCTTGTCTTGAATAAAGGGTTGTCTTTTCTTTTTCTCTTTGAGCTTCTGCATTATCTAACTTTTTATTATCAATTCCTAATGTTGATGGAGAAATTAATCCTTGTAAACATAGGTCTAAAGCTGTAACATAAGTTTGAAGATAAGATTCTGTTGGTATACCCGGTTGTTCAGTAGTGATTTTACTATCTGCATTTTCCTTCATACTCTTATCGGTTTGAATAAACCTATTATCAAAGTAGTTAGGCTTCATTATTTCTCCAGTCTTAATATCCCTAGGCAATAAATCATCTGGTATATATGTTTTTGCTCTTCCTGCTCTTAATGCATCTATCCATTGACTCCAGGTTTCATCTAAACTATCAAAGTTATCTGTTTTACCATCAAATATACTTTGTCCTCTACCTTCCCATTTCTCTGACTCATAAATCATATATGGTACAGCCATGTTGAAAGATTTATCAAATGTTACATCTGCTAATTCTTCAGTTTGTGGAATAGTATTTAATGCTACTTCATTATTGTTAATAAATAGTTTATATGTTATATATCCATAACCGTAAGTTTCTTTTAAGTTGTATACTTTTGTATTATGTTTATAAACGGTATTAAAGATAATTTCTTTCATACGCCCTCTTTCATATACTATCTCAATATCATCACCATCATAAAATTCTATAATAGGATATTTAGATATATTTGAATCAAAAGATATCTTAAAAGCACCATCACCAGCTACTAAAACTTTCTTTGTTGATCTATCTAATAATTTATAAAATTTATTTTCCTTAACTATAGCTTCCCATATTTCATTTAAATTACTATCTTTAAAAGTTATATCATTTAAATCAGTTAATGTAATATCAGCTAATTTATTAACTATTATTTTAGGTAGTCCAGTATGTATTTTTCTTATTTCCATACCTAGTGTTGGAACACTTCCCCAAAATGAGAAATTATTATTTTGTAACTGCTTGTATAACTGCTCTAACTCATAACTATCTCCCCTATACCAAATCTTATTTTTAAATACGTTTGTTTCATAGTTCATACTTTCTTGTATATTAAAACTAGTTGTTTGAGCTTCTTGTATTCTTAAAAAGCTTCTCATAAAATTCCTCACTTTCTCTGTTATCTTCATTTTTCACCTCTATTCACTCCATATAACGTTTTTTATTATTCAATAACATTTTATACCTTTTAATCAAAACTAGCCTTAAATTTGATTGTAAAGCCATATTTCTACTCATAAATTTATTTTTAAGCTTTTTCTTTAATTTTAAAAACTGCGTAGAAGTATAGCCCTACGCAGTCTTTTTTATTGTTTTTAAACAGTTTTTAATAGTATTGAAATAATCTCCAATCCCCTAATATTTTTTTATTTTTATTTTTTTGAAAGTAATTCTATAAATTCTTTTTTAGCTTTTTCATTTTCAAACGTACTAATTGGAATAATTGGAGTATATATTAAAGAGTTATTATCATTTCTTAATATATATATAGAATCTTCAAATTCTAAAATATTTTTTATATTATCAAATGAAAATTTATCTACGTGATTATTAGAGAATTTATAGATTATTTCATGTTTACATACTTCTAATTCTTTTTCTGGTAGAACCTTATATGATAATATTAATCTTTTAATTATTTTTTTTGAAATTGAAAAGTATATCTCAGGAAAATATAAAAAGAATATAGCAGGAATTAAAGTTTCAAGTGAAACTAATATTATTTGTATATTTGTTATTTTATGATTAAACCAAAAAAAACAACCTATTAAAAAAATTATTAAAAAAATTATTGGAAATATTTTTTTTAATATTTTAAGTTTCAATTTTTCTAATTTTAAGTAATTAGTATATTGATCAATAGTATTAGTATAAATGAATTTCATAATCCTCCCCCTATTTATGGTATAATTTGATAATATATTAAATTATACCACAATTTTTTCAATTATGAAATTAATCTTTATTTAGTTTAAGGAGTTGTATATATGCAAAAATTTTTAACTTTGTTAATAAAAATAATAATATTCTTAATAATGCTTTTTATTATTATAGCTTGGATTTATTTATTTTATTATTTGAATAAAGTAACGTCTAAATGATATAGAGATCTAAGCAAAAACTTTACTGTAAAGTTGTGTTATCAAATTGATAATAATGGCTTAAAACCGTAAATTTAAAAAAATAGAAATAAAAAACTGCGCAGAATTATGAAATCACGCAGTTTTTTATTAATTCGGCTTATTTACTTAGTTTTATAGAAGTATAAATATTACTTTTTACATTTTACGCAGTTTTATTGTGATAAAACACGCATTTTTATGGAAAATAAGCTATTTTTCTTTTTTAAATATCATAAATTATTTGAAATTCCTATGCGATTTTTATAAGGCAACCAACTATATTGAGTACTGTTAACCATATGGTCATTTGCATCTTCTGGAGTATTATCTTTACCCTCCATCCAGCTATATGTTTCTAATTCAGATATATAATTTACACAATGGTTTAAAATCTTATATTGATTATGAGCAAACCAACCTAATTGAAGGATAATTCTATCTATAATCATTGTTTTTTTCCATGCATTATTAAAGTTATATACTGTACCATTTAATCTTTTATATTTAGCAAACTCTGTTATAGTAGCCTGGTCTGCTGAATCTATAAATACATCTTTAGCAAATCCCCATTCTTTTCTATTTCTCTCTAAGAAATCTATAAAGTTCTTTACTGTATCACTTGGAGCTATAGGTATATCTAAATTAGCATTATTATATACCCTTTCATCTAGTACAAAGCAATTACCTTTATTAGTAATACCAATAAAACTCATTGAGATTGTATCAGGACTATTACTTGAATAAGCTGTATCTAATCCAGCACTAAATATTTCAAACCATTCTGTTTGTTGTCTATTACTTCTATCTCTAATAAACTTTTTAGCATACTCTTTACTAACAACATGATTCTTTCTTTCAAAGTTGCTAAATATAATTCCTGTTGCTCTTCCTCTTAGACCTAATATCTTATTTTTATAAAGCTTAGTACCTTTTGGAGCACTTAACTTTTTCTTTTCAATATCTTCTTCACTTAATGATGCATTATCATAAAAAGAAAAGAACCAGTATGTCCAGTTTGTTTTTTCCTCACTGTTCAACTGCTCCATTATTTCTCTTGGTACATCATCTTTATATTTTTCTAATGGTCTAGCACAATTTATAAACTCTTTATAGATTGGTAAGTTTGGATCATCTGGATTGAGTGTCATCATTAAGTAATCATTTCTGGTGCTTATTTCTCTAACAAATTCAACATTAGCTGTGTTAACCTCATCTATAAGAACACATCCAAACTGTGAACCTAATGCCATTTTCCATTTTTCTTTATTATCATACCCTAGAATATATATTACTTTTTCACCATTTGGAGTGCTATATCTTATATGTGGTATCTTATCATCTTTATCACCATTACCGTTATACTTAACAAACTCTCCAAATACATCAGTGATTCCATATTCCTTTTGTATTATATTCTTTTCAGCTACTCCAGTAGTCTTTGCTGCTATAACATGCTGCTTCTTCTTAGACTTAGCAACTTGCAGCATAAACTTTAATATTCCTACTGTAGTTTTTCCTGCTGCAGTTGTTCCCTCCAAACACTCTACTGGTGCATTATGTTTTATAAAATCTTTATATTTCTTAGATAACTTGTATTCATTACTCATTATCATCTACCTCTAACTGTTGTAATATTGAATCTAACTTAGTTGTAGAGTTTACATTTACTTTCTGCTCTACCTTATCAACAAATAACCTATACCTCTTACCTAACAACTCTGCTGCTTTTGTTCTATCTTGCAATGAAGCATCTAAACCAAATTGGTCTTTTTCTTCTCCTCTCATTACTTTTGTAAGATATTCGAGGACTTCTTCGCCTTTGGCTATTCTCTTTTCATCTGAAGCTTTTACTCTTTCTTCTATATATGATTTAATACTAAGTTTTTCTAAGTTCTGACTTCCTTGTACATTAGGTTTTTTATACCCTGCTCTCCTTGCTGCTTCTGTAGCATTTCCTGTTTCTATATAATAATCTGCAAAAGCTCTTTGCTTTGGTGTAAGCTTATTATCCATCTGCTCCACCTACTTCCTTATATAGTTCTAAAAGTTTTAACAATATATCCACTTGATTAAATGAACTTTCTATTTCTACTTTTACATTATCATATTTACCTGGATCTTTTTTATCATCTGTGTACATATTATTGTATTGCTCTATATTCATCAAGTGAAATAACTTATATATAGAGCATACTTTATTTGATTTCTTACTTAAAAATTGTTCTTTATTTACTAGATATATGTATCCTTTTATATTTAAAGCTTTTATCAATTTATTTATTTTGCTTTGTATATTCATTATTTCACCTTCATTCTTATAAAATAAAAAGAACCCTATTTCTAGAGTTCTTTGCCTATTTAATGTTCTGGTGCACATTTTTGACAAAATCCATTTCCAGCATCGTATATATTGTCTCCATTTTTAGTTGACCTTCCGCAATCTGGACAATCAAAATCGCCATATAATTCTTTATAATTTATCTTTTCTTCCATCCTCTCACCCCCTCACTCACAATTTTAAAACCTTATATAAATAATGTAAAGCACTTCTAAAGTTATCTAATTCATCATCAACGCTTTAGTTAGTGCTTTCTATAAAAGGGTATTGAGAATTTATGAGAGGTTAATGGAATAACCTTTGTTGGAGATAGTAAGAATCGAACCTACTCTAATTAATAGTAGTCAAAAACTTTATCCCCATGTTGCACCCAGCTTTCACTGGGTACTTATATCTAACAGGAGGACAATTACACATGATGCATAATTTCTACATACTCATTATCTCACATATTGTCTATATAATTATTCTTCTTTTATTCCTTTTTTATTCCACTTTACGCCACTCTTCCCATCTCCTAATATCTGCAATAGCTTTTTGCTTTATCTTATTTACTTGTGATTGACTTATATTCATTTCTAATGATATTTGAGTTTCATTCTTTTTAAACTTATATTTTAATTCTAATAACTTGTACCATTCTTTATTAATGAATTGTAAATTATATTCTAGTATTGAATTATCCAGCTCTATATTTTCTATCTCTTCTTTTATCTCTTCTATCTCTATTTCTTTAGATAACTTTCTTTTTAACTTTAAATCCGTTATTCTTATTACTTCTCTTTCTGCATAACTTGTTCCATCTGGTGAACTCTGTACTCTTTCTTCAAATCCTGGACTGCTGCTTTCTATTTCAATATTAACATCACACGCTTTAAGCTCTTGATTAATTTTATCTATTTGCTTCTTTAATACTTCTATTCGATAATTTAATGTAGCTATTTTCTTTTCTTTATTGAAATAGTTATATAGCTTATCTTCTGTCTTTTTAAATCTATCTCTGCTCACTAATTATTCCTCCTTATTTTTAAAACTTAAAAACTTATAACTCTTAATCCCCAATATGTTCTTAACTCTTTCAAAATATTCAGTTATATTTTTCTTTATTTCTTCTTCTGCTCCTCTATCTCTAAAAGTTAAAATAACTTTATTATCATAAGTTTTTGTAACTTCTACTTCTACAATTTTAAATGAGCTATCTTCCTCCAAATCCAATTACATTGTATTATCTATAATTGAAAATAAATCTAATTGCTTCATTATTCCCTCAATCTTTTCTTTAATAATTTATTTAAATTTTAATATAAAAAATACCGCAAATTCATTTATGAATAATACGGTATTTAAAATCTATATTATCTTATTAATTTTTATAAATCATTTTAAAAATTAAATTCTCCGCTGCTAATTAACTTCTTTAATCCTTCCTCATAGAATACTCTTCCATATTCTGTTATTGAACCTTTTATTTTTTTATCTTCATCTGAAATTTTTGTACTAACAATCATTCCTGAAAAATAGTTAACTAATCCAAGGGATCCTAATCTAGACATTGATATAGGATAAAAAGAATCTTTTTCACCTATAAATTCATTTTCATATATTTTTTTAAACTGATGTATATCAATTAAAAATAGTCTTTCTAATACATCTGAAAAACTTTTAAAATCTTCCCAATCAATGTTACCACAAACATATGATTTATATAGTTCTCCTAGAATTTTAGTTTTATCAATTTCTAACTGTCTATCTATAATAATTATTATATTTTCTAATTCCTCATTTAATTTTTTATTATCTGATTCTAAAATCTGCTTATGTCTTTCAAGTTTCTCAGATTCAATATCCCCATTATTTATAGATTCAATAAACTTAACAAGTTTTTTTATTAAATGTCTATCTCTAATGGTGGTAGTAGCTTTTCCTAGCTTTACAATTGTCCCTACAATCGGGATATCTTTAATTATTTCATTTTCTGTAAGTAAATCTATTGGTAATTCTAATAAATCTACACCTATGTCAATAGTTGTATCAAATAAAGATTTTTTAAAAGAAGGTATAAGTTCATTATTCATCTTTATAATCTCCTCTCTATAATAAATTAAGTAAATTATAGCATATTACACCAAAACCGTACTATTAAATTTTCAAAGATCATTTATTAAAGGACCATTAAAACAATATCTAAATTTGTAATCCCCACTACATCTTATAACTTGTCCAAAGGTCCTTTCTTAATATTTTTATTTATATAAATGCATTAATCATTAATAACTTGTTATTAATGTATTAACTCATTCATCTTTTTTTCTTAGTATTCTCTCTTCTTATTTTCTGTAACTCATAATAATCTATAAATCCATATTCATCACCATATTTTAGACTTCTTGCAACTATACTTAACTTTAAATCCTTATAAAAATAATTGAATAACTTTATTCTTAACTCTCCCTGTTGCGTTGTCATTCCTTTTACATCTATGTACTCAATGGATCCATCATTATGATATATAAGAAAATCTGGCGTATATGTCATAGCTCTATATAACTTACCAAACTTTTTAAATGAGTCTATTAAAGTAAATTTAGGTTGTAATTCAAAATTTTCTATTTCACCTCTATACTTTCTTATCTTTAATGATTCATAATATTTTGCTTCATCTTTAGAATCAAATTTAATTCCATCTACTACAGTTTTATGACTTAAATATTTGCTCATGGTCCACCTTTTATTAATTAGAGGGGAAATATCCCCTCTCTCAATTAAGCTATTATTTCAATATTTTTTAATTCTTTTAACTCTTCTTGTAAGTATCCTTTTATGTTAAGAATTGCTTTATTTCTCCATGCTCCTCCATCAGCTTCAAATATTGCTGCCTTTGGTCCTTCTTGCATTCTAAATATAAACTTACTTATTGGTTGATCTACTTCTGGGAATGTTCTATAAGGTGCTAATTCTACTGGATTAGGTACTATAGCTTGTCCTACACTAGCAACACCAGTTTTAACTGTTACTTGCTGACTTACTCCATCATCACCAGTAGTTTTAACTGTTTCATCTTGAACTAATCCTGTATATTTCAATAGTGTTGACTTAGTTCCTACATCAACAAATGAACTTTGTAACATAATATTAAATTGTTCTGTGCTTAAGAATCTATCATAAACAACATTGTTAGGTAATATTGCTTCTACTCTTATATATTCTTCTCTATCTCTATCAATATTTAATGGGCTATATAAAGCTACTTCCTTATGTGATTTTACTTGAATTAATAATTTTTCTGGAAGTGTATCAATATTTGATTTAATGTAATCTATTAATCCTGTTAATGTTGATACTGTTAATGTTTCTGCTTTTGGAACTGTTACTCTAGTTAATCTTTCTTTTGTAAATGTTCCTTGTGATAAATCTACTATAGGATCTTCTTTAATCCCTAACTCTACTAAATATTCTAATGCTTCTTTGTTTATCATTTTCTATTCTACCTTTTTATTAATGTGCAAGGTTTAAGCCCCTTGCCATGGCTATATATTTAAAAATAATTATTTAACTAATCTAATACCTTCTAAATCTATTTCTTTTTCTTCTGCAGTTGTTACTACTTCTCCAGTTTCTTCATCTACTCTCATTACACTTTGTCCTGGAACTTGCTTCTTATATTCACTTGCTAATACTCCACCTTTTCCATCTGAACCAATAACAATTTTAGCTGCTAATGCCTTACTTGGTGCTAACTTAGTCTTTGCAACTATAGTTACTTCTGTAAGTTCTCTATCTTCTCCAGTAGATAATGTCATATCAACTGTTAACTTTCTTTTTACTTTCCAATCAGTATTAGGGTCTGTTATATTAGCTAATACTTCTCTTAATGCCATATTTACCTTTTCTGCTAATGCTCCATCTGCAAATGTTTCTAAATTTATAAACTTTTCCATACTTTTTCTCCTTTAATTTAAAAATTTATTTAATCTATAATTACAATTTTCTTTAAAAACAACACTAAATCTTTTGCCACATGACTCCAATATTCTTCCTGCTAATGCTTCATCCAAATCTAGTAACATTTCTGGTGTACATTCTGTTGATATTATCATTGGCATATAGTTAAAATATCTATAATTAAGAATTGGATATATGTGTTTAATATCACTTTCATTTAATTCATATGATATTTTTCCCTTCTTAACTTTATCTTTAAATAAGTCATCAATAATAAGAACTTTAGCCTTTTTATATCTATTAACTAGCCTGTCATAATCTTCTTGATACATAGCTAATGCTTTCAGCTCTCTAATAACTTCTAAATAAGGCATATATACTACAGATATTTTTTTATCTAATAGAGCCTTTCCTATAGCTAAAACAATATGAGTTTTTCCTGCTCCTGGTTGTCCCATTAAACAAAAACTATTTTCTCTACAACTTTTTATATCATCAAAGCTAGTAATATAATTTACTGCTTTATCTCTAGCTTTTTCAGTTATATCATTGTATGGTTTATATTCTCTTAGCAGCTTAATATCTTTTATTTTCACTCCAAAGTTTTCCCATAGCCTATTCAAATAATCTTCTGTATAACATGAGCACCTTACATATGAACCTTCTTTTTCTATCCAGCTTGTATCATGGCATTTATTGCACTTATAATCATTCAAAGTTGTATTGGCTCCATTTGCTCTCACTTGGCTTAATATCCTGTTTAATGCCTCCATCTACTCCATTTGCTCTCCTTTTTTCCAATATTCCTTTTACATAGCTATAACTATGTTTCCCATTATTATCTGCTATATCTATAGCCTGTTTTACTTCTTCTAACGAATACATCTCTATATCAGCTTGTACTTGCTCTGCAATTATAGGACTTATAGATACAAATCCTCTTTGTTGCATATATAGATAAATATTAAAATCACCACTACAACCACTTATTTCATTATTGTTTTCTTTACTTTTCTTTACTTTACTTTTCTTTACTTTACTTTGGGGATTAATGTCATCAGAAACTTCTTCATTATCGTAATTAATGTCAACAATAATTAAGTTTTTGTATACATTAACTGCTTTTTCATCTAAAAGTAAGTATTCTTTCTTAATTTCAACCTTAGTTCTACGACCTACTGCTTCTAAATATCTTGATTGAATCCCCTTAGAAGTAAGTATTTTCTTACTTTCTAAGAGATTTCTATCAAATAACCCCCACTTTATACAATCATTAATGACAACATTAATTGAGTTAATGTCAACATTAATTCTTTTAGAAAAGAGTAATTGTTCCTTTTCTGTCCACTCATAGAAGTAACTGTTCTTATAAATCTTCATTAATAGTTTTATAACTATAGCAAAACCTACTACTCCATGTTGAGCTTCTATGAGTGCTATTTTGTCATCTTGATCCATATCTACATCTAAAGGAAAATAATCTAATCCATTTTTTTGTGGTCTTGCCATTTAAAATCACCTACTCTGTTAACTCTTCAACTTCTTGTACTGGTTCTGTATATTCTACTTCTTCTATTACTTCCCCAGTTTCAAAATCTATTTCCATAGTATCTTCATTTAAAATACTTTCTTTGATTGTATTATTATCAGCTGTATAAGCTTTTTGCATTTCTATAGATAATATTCCCCATTTAGATAATAGATTTCTTATAACTGTCTTTTTTGCCATGCTATCAAAATCTGTTTGCCATACACCATTTTTAAAATTATATGTTTTTGAAAACTTCTTTGCATGAGCTTCCATATCTTCTTTGCTCCAATAAACTGTTTTTTCAAATCCATTTAATAACTTAAAATATCCTGCATATCCAATTACTTTATTTGACTTTCTTTCAGTAAAATCAATTTCTACTTCTTCACTTAATGGATTCCAACTTATAAGTTCTCCCTCTCTAATTTCAACTACATTTATTGCTTTATATTGTCCTGTTCTTAAAGCTAATTGAATGAATCCTTTATACCCCATTTGAAATTGAGCTTTATCCTTATAAGGTACTACCCATGCATATCCTAAATTTTTATCTACTGGTAAATCCATTGTTGCTGCCACCATACAACTTGCAATTACACTCATAGGTTCACACTTCTTTAAATTAGTATCTGAATTAACTAAATTAACAATACTACTCATATATTGAGGTGCTCTTTCACATAAAACTTCCTCAAATCTTTTCTTAACTGCTGGACTATCCATAAGTCCTTTAACACTATTTGCTATTGCAGAGGCTTGTCCTACTAATTCCTTCTTTGCTAATTGATTTTTTAAACTACTTGCTGTTGCCATAATTATTTATCCTCCTTGATATTAAATTTTCTGCTACTACTTTTTTTAATAACTTTTTCATAAATTTCTGGATAGTCTGCTTTCAACTTTTTACTATCTACCCTATTAGATGAAACCTTTTTCCAACTTAAACTATATCCAGGAGCATATGCATACTCTGCATCTCCTATTTCAAATTTAATTTGATTTTCTAATTCCTGTATCTTATTTTCAAAGGCTTTCAATTCTTTTTTCATATCTAAATAAGTTTTTATCTTATCTTTATATTCAAAACCTAATTCTATTGCTTTATTTTCTTCTACTTCTTTATATCTCTCTTTAAGATATTTTTCTGCTGCACTTGATCCATCTAAAGCAGGTGGTGTTTTTGATTCAACCAAACTCCAAAAGTCCTTCTCTAACTGAATAATCATTTCAATTAATTCTTCATCTCTAGGTACTTCTTTCCATATAAATTTTTGACCACCTACTAAGACTGCTATATATCCTCTATCTGCTCCTGTAACTGCTAAATAATGTTGAACTTGTAGCAAATAACTTGCTGGTATTTCTTCATCTTCCCATTCTTTTAACAAATACTGATTAGCTGTTTTACACTCAAGAATTGCATTTTGTCCTACTATTTTTCTATCTATGTTAGCTACCATAAAAGGATATTCTTTATGTTTATAATGCTTTCTATCTCTTCTTACTTTTAGTCCTGTTCTCTTTTCAAACTCCTTAGCAACTACATCCTCAAATATATCTCCAAAATAAGCACTTTCTGATTGCTCTTTAACCTCTGTTATAGGATCTGTTTTTTCTATATATACTTCAAACTGTGTTTTATACTTATTAACTCCTGCTATTGCTCCAACATCACTTCCACCAATTCCACATTGCCTTTCCTTAAGCCATTCAAGTTTATCCATTTATTTATCCTCCTTTGTATCAAAATATAATCTATCAGTATTGCCATCATATCTAATGTTAGATATATACCAATCTGTATTATCAGAATCATAAACTTTAAAACCTTCTTCATTCAGTATGTTTATAATAGCTACTAAAATCTTTAATAATACTTTAAAAGCTTTCATACTTCCTCCATTTTTATTAAATTTTCTTGTGTATATCTTTATCTAGTGATATACTGTCATTGAATTGTTTTGAATTGATTGAATCTGAATTTACATGAGCGCCAACTCTTTCAGATCCTATCAATTCTTTTGCTTTTTCTACAGCTTCTATATAGTCTAATCCTTCTTTTGCAATTAACTTCTGTGCTTGGCAAACTACCTTGTCCAACTCTTGGCTAATAGCAACAGTTCTTTTATCTGTTAGCCCATATTCATCAATAGCTTCATGAAGTTTTTCTCTTAATTCTTTCATGATTACCTCCTAATTCTCTTGATTAGCTTGTCTACTACATCTAAAATAGATGTAATTATTGCTATAACTCCGATTATTATTACTAGAGCTATTGGCATAACAAACGTAAATGCTCCCCACCAATTAAAACCTTCCATGATTACCTCTCTAAAATAAATTCAAAATAAAATCTCTGCCTTTGCCTGTCCACTTTCTGTCATATATTATTTTTCCGTTATCCAATACATCTTGCTTAATACTAACTAAACCTAATTCAGAATACTTAGAATATAAAAGCCAAGTTTTATTTTGCTTATACTGTATCTTCTTTTCTGACAATAAATTATTAAGCTTTGTAGCACTACTTAATCCCAATTCCTTAGCAATTTCTGATGTTGTGTATAACTTATTTTGATGTACCAGCTTGTCCCTTTGCTTCTCTGCTTCTAACCTTGCAGCTCTTTCCTCTTTTAATTTTGTTGCTGCTGCTATAAGTAAATCTGGATTATCTAACAATTCATCTGTTGCATACATTCCGTACTTCCTCATGCTTGGTAACACTTCTGTTGCTAACCACATTTGAAACTTTTTAGCAACATCATTATTAGCTTTCATTCCAAGTAGATAAAATAAGCTTTCTGGAATGTAATCATCTTTCCCAACATGTTGGGAAAAGTTTAATTCCTTACAGTAACCATTCATAGTTTCCCATCTTACATACGTTTTCCCATTTTTAATTTGTGTAAATCCAAAACCTATAGCTGTATCTTCAGCATTTAAAGAAATACTTGCATCATCATTTTTAATTGCTCTTACTTCAAGTTCTAATTCTTTATTAACAAATAATTGAACCTTTTCTCTATGTTTATGTTTTATATTTTTCATTTATATATTCTCCTCTCATTATGTTGTTAGTACGTTGTAATACTTTTGACAAATAAATATAAAATCTTTTTGAGTAGTTAACTTTCTTAGGTTTACTCTATTAAATTTAATATCTTTTTCAGCCATACTTATTATTTCTTTAAATAAGTTTTGGCCAACCTTTTCCTTCAATTCTCTCATGAATTTTATAATCATTTTTAACCTCCTATATATTTTATTCTTACTATTTCTCACGTTACTCTCTACCAATGCTATTTTTTATTTTTAAAATTTAACTAATTATTTATTATGTTAATTATAATTTTAAGTTTTTCACTTTATAGTCATTTGTTACAATCTGTTTTATTATTATTTTTCTTTCTTTAATAACTGTTGTTCCTTATAGACCTTCATCATTACCTCTAGACCATATTTATCTATTAATATTTGAGCTGCACATATATTACATCTATTTATGGTATCTTTGGTAGGTCTAACGCCAACTCTAAACCTATACTCCTTCATACAATTCCTCTAAAAAATTATTTCTATATAATATTCAAGTAATTATTTATTTGATACTAAATTTTAAGTTAAATAGAATCTAATTCTTCTTTCCAAAAATATCTTCTTCTTTTACACCGAATGCTGACGCTATAGCTCGTCTACTATTTTTGCGTGGATATACTCGCCCACTCTCCCAAGACCAAAATGCTTTTTGTCCTGTATAACATTCTTTAGCAGCTTCTGACTGTGACCATCCATTTAATACCCTTAAAATTTCTATTTTCTTATTCCATGGTAAATTATTTATTACTTCATTCATCAATTTTAATTCCTTTCTGTTAATTGCCGTTTAATTAGCTTACAAATACATTTTACGTATTTTTACGTAATGTCGCAATTTTGGTTTTTGCGTATTTTTACGTAAATTCTTAGATATTTTTGCATATTTTTAAATTAAATTGCTAATACTTAAATTATCTAAATTTTACGTAATATTATTGACAAAACTACGTAAATTACGTATAATTACAAAATAAGGAGATGATTTTTTTATGAATACTATTGATATCGGTTCAAAAATAAAGAAACTTAGAAGCAAAAAGTCTATTGAAATTGGCAAAAAATATACAGGTGCAATGCTCGCTAATGAATTAGGTATATCTAGAAGTTATTTAGGTGATATCGAAAGTGGTAGGACTGTTCCCAACGAAATCATATTAGGGAAAATAGCAGATATATTCGACGTAGATATCTATGAACTTATTGGTGATGATAAAGATATAAGTATTGATAATTCAAATGTTATTGAGTTAAAATACTCTAAAAAAGTTACAGATACTATAAGAAAAATAGATGATAATGCAGCAATAAAAAAATATATTAAAGATACTGATTTTAACGAGTTAATTATTAGAATATTAGATGAAAATTCTACTCCTATTGTAACTATGTTAAAAGATAATATAGAAAAACTTTCCGAAATTGAAGAAGAAGAGTTTAAGGAAATAAACAATATAAATAAAAATGACTATTCTCTAGAAGCAAGCACTATAAAACATAAATTCATTTCAAATTCTAATAAAAATATACTTAATAAAATTAATAGTATTTTAACTTTAGAAATTTCTAAAACTGCTACTATAATTGATTTAAAAAATAAATACTCAAATGAAACTATAGCTGCTCATGCAAAACCAGGAGCAAGCATAGAAGATATTAAACATGATGATGATATTATGAATGATGATAATTTCTGGAATGAATAGTAGGTGGTTTTATGGCTTATGAGAATTTATTAAATGAATGTAGTGATTTAGGAATAAAAGTAAAAGAAGTAGTTTTAAAAAGTGCAGATGGACGTTGTAAAGGAAATAGAATTGCAATTAATAAAAACCTATCTACCCAAACTGAAAAAAAATGTGTTCTTGCTGAAGAACTTGGTCATTATCATACTACTTATGGAGATATAATAGATCAAACAAAAATTGAAAATGTAAAACAAGAGATAATTGCCCGCAGATGGGGTTATAAAAAACTCGTTGGTATGGTAGATATAATAAATGCATATAGATATGGTGTAAGAAATAAACATGAATTAGCTGAATATTTAGATGTTACAGAAGATTTTTTATACGAAGCAATTGAGTATTATAAGTGCAAATATGGAATTTGTTACAAAATAGATACTTACATTATTTATTTTGAACCATTAGGTGTAATGAAAATATTTTAAATAGGAGAATTTAAAAATGAATAAAATTGCAATTTACACAAGAAAATCAAAGTTTACTGGAAAAGGTGAATCTATTGAAAATCAAATAGAAAAATGTAAAAAATTTATCGAGTTCAAATTTAATATTGATAGTAAAAGTGTTAATATTTTTATTGATGAAGGGTTTAGCGGTAAAAATGAAGATAGACCTGAATATCAACGAATGATGAATCAAATAAAGTCAAAACAAATAAATTCTATAGTTATATATCAACTTAATAGATTGGGTAGAAATGCTAGAGATATTCACAATACTATGCAATTATGTGATGACCTAGGAACTATAATTTATAGTGCTACTGAAGGTTTCGATAGTTCTACTAGCTTTGGTAGGGCTGTTATAGGTATACTTGCTTCACTAGCTCAATTAGAACGTGAACAACTTGCAGAACGTGTCAAAGATAATATGTATACTCTTGCTAAAATGGGTAGATGGCTAGGTGGTCAATCCCCATTAGGATTTGATGGGACTAGAGAATACTATATTGATGAAAATGGTAAGGAACGTTCCGTAACTGAATTAAAACCAAATAAAGAAGAGCTAAATATTGTTAAATTAATATACCAAAAATATATAGAAGAAAAATCTTTATCTCAAGTTGCTAAATGGTCACTAACAAATCATTTAAAAGGTAAAAATGGTGGTAACATTACTAAATCTGCAATAAATGTTATATTAAAAAATCCTGTATATGTAAAATCAACAGATAAAGTTTTAGAATATTTAGAGAAAGAAAATTATGAGGTTTGTGGATCTGCTAATGGCAATGGACTTTTGCGCTATGGTAAAGATAATGAACAAATAATTGCTGTATCAAAACACAAAGGTATAATTAATGCTGATGACTGGATGAAAGTTCAAAATATCCTTAAAGAAAATACAGATAAAGCTCCAAGACGAGGAAAAACAAATACAGCTCTATTAACTGGTATATTAAAATGTAATTGTGGTTCATCTATGAATATTGCTCATGGTAAATTAAAAAATGGTACAAAGACATTTTATTATCAATGTGCTATGAAGGTTGCTTCTGGAGGTACTAGATGTAAATCTAAAAATTTAAATGGTCCTCTTTTAGAAGAAAAGTTAATTGATTACTTAAAAAACTACTCTGAAATTCAAATAATAGCTGATTTAGAAAATATATTAAATAAATCTAATGAGTTAAATTTAAAATTAACAGCTGAATCAATTGATAACGCTATAGAACAATGCGATAAATCTATTAAAGTTTTAGTGAATAAACTAAAAGTTATAGAAGATTTAGAAGTTAGTAAAATAATAATTGATGAGTTAACAAAAGAAAAAGATAAAAAGAAGGATCTTGAAAAACAAAAAGAGAATTTACTTGAAGATGAAGCTTCAAAATCATTATCTGAAGCTGAAATATTAGAAGTTTTAAATTTAGTTGAACACTTTAAAAATAACATAGATTCTTTAGACTTCGAATCAAAGAAAAAACTATTAAATGAAATGATAGAATCAATTGTAATAGATACTGATGAATTTATTATTAATTTTAACATAAAAAAAAACTAGATAATGCTTTAAACACATTGTCTAGTTTGTATCTTAAGCATATCCGTTCGCAGTTTAGCATATCACACTTCAGTATGACCAACAAAAAGGCCTGACTTTTCTCCTGCACAGAAAAGGTTATCAACTCCAACAACCTTCATATCATTAGTTCTTGGAGCAACAGATAAATACCTTATAGAATTTCCTTTACTTCCTGCATAAGGATCAACATACTTAGCATGTTCAAGCCCATGTATCTTTCTTAACTTTTCTAAAGGATAATAAGTTGTCATAAGCTTAGCATGTGCAGTGTGTACAAAAGTGCAACTTTTGCAATAATATTTTCACCAATACGTTTAAATCTTAACTCTATTATACTACAAGATATGAAATTAGATACATTTGCTCAAAAATTAAGATATCTTAGACTAGAGAGAAATCTAAATCAACATGAATTTGCTAATTTATTGAATAAGAGCTTTACTAGTGTATGTTATTGGGAACAAGGAAATCGAATCCCTAAAACAGAAACTATAAAAGAAATAGCTGAAGTTCTTAATGTTGATTATACATATTTTAAAGACCAGGAGTAATGAGCACTGGTCTTTGAAAATTTACAATGAAAAATATCATTGTCCACTTTATTTATTAATATATTTGCTAAACAGAACCCAAGTATTTAAGTTCTTGCCTAATACTTGGGTGAATTTCAGAAAGATTCTAATTATTTTATATAATTATTTTGAGTTGGACCCCAAGATATAAATTTATATAACGGCATTAATTTATCAAATTCATCAATTAGAAAATTTAATATCCTATTCGTTTCATTTTCCTTACTTTCCTTATCTTGCTCATTAGCAATATAAATAGTAAAACTTATTCCTTTATGAAAATAATCTATAATATCATTAATATACTCATCTGTATCTTCATAATAATTATCTCCTACATCTGAACATAAATATAATACATAATTATTATCTATAATATAATCTAATAAATTTTTAAACTCTTCTCTCCTAGAACTATTCTCAAATAATTTATTCACAAGTTTTTTTGTTCTAACCATCCATAATACCCTAAATATAACGCAATATTCCACCCTTTTTCATTAATTGATAATTGCAGTTGAGTAACATAATGAAATGCCATATCATATTTCATAAATCCCTTATTATTTATGCTATACATTTGTAGTATTTTTGCTAATTCTATAACATGCTCTTTTGATTTACCATATCCCATTCTAACGTAATAAACATATTCTCCATTTGCTTGTCTTAAAGGCCATACGACACTTGTTAAATGTGCTTTTTGCTTATGTGAATGTAAGTCATTCTTTAACATGTAACTTTTTAAACCTTGTTCATCTAAAGCCCTTAACTTATTTACTACATATAGTCTATTTGCTATCACCTTATCATCAGTTTTTCTAGCTAATGAAGAATCAAATGCTTTAAAATCACTTTCTAAAAAGTACTTTCCCATAATATTCTCACTCCACTTTCAACTATATTCTTCTAAATATTAATTAGTAGCTTCTTTAATCAACTCTAAACTTTGCTATTAAAAGACTATTTTAATTTATGTAATTTGTTCTAAATTCATTTTCAACTGATTAATAAAGGCTCGCTCACTAGTCTTTATCTTACACTTAAATTCATCGTAGTCTTTTGCAACGATTGGTATTTTCAATCCACATTTAATTATTTGAATGTCAGTTCTTGGTTCTACATTATCTTCATATGTCAATCCACAATTCAATTTTAACACTTTATTTTCTAATTTACCACTTTCAGGATACAAGTATAAACCTTTCTTAGCATCAAATCTAAACATATAAGCTAATACTTGAAGATAATCCTTATTTCCAATATTCCCTAATGGTTTATACTTAGCATCAGCAATTATCCGATTAGTAGCATTTTTACTAATAAAATCAGGATAAATAAGTCCAATATTACCATCAAACAATCGCTGTGCTCCTTTTCTTCCCTTATTCATTGGATGATAAAAATTATTCCCAATCAATGTATTAATATATTTTTCCCATAGCCATGAGCCATCAAAGAGAATACCATGAATTTTAGTAATTCCTGAACCAATTTGATGCTTCTCTTGCTGTAAAATCATTATACATAAACGTTGTAAATTCCTATACTCATGATAATACGCATGACTAATTGGTTTCTTTTTATTTTTAATTATGATTTTACCTCTATCATAATACTTATAATTATTTGTTACTTGAACTACCAATGAAACTTCATCTTTAGCTTTTCGTAATACATTATTTGCATATGGTTTCCTCTTAATGAACTCAATAGTATGTCTGATTAATTCCATTATATAGTTATCATAAGAAAATTCCCTTTGGTTATATGCAATTTTGCCCGTAAAAGGACTATTATCTCTAATATGACGAGCAATATCAACCGTTCCTTTAACATTCCAATCATTATATTGACTTTGTATATATGTTTTAAATAACCCTTTCCTCATCGCTAATTTTAAATAATATGGAAATAAAAATAACAACAAATTAAACACTCGGTTATCTTGGTTAGCATCTATATTTAAATCTAAAACATTAGGTATCTCCAATACATTTTCAATTAGATATTGAAAGAAATAATCATTTTCCTCACTTGAAAATCGTGATTTAATTATAAGACGTTCATTACCATATCCCAAAAACCCCATAACATTACTTGAACGATAACAATCATTAACACTTTGTAAAATTATCTGTTCTTTAGTGATATCCTCAGCGTCTTTTAAAAGTTCAGGAAAAACAAATACCCCTTCTTTTTCAAGCTGACCAAGTGTCTTATCTAAAACTTTTTCTGTTATGAGACTTACTTCATCAAAATCATATTTACTAATAGTTGTATTATCCTTAATCTTGAATTCCGTCATTCCCATCACCTACTTTAGGTAGTACATTCAGATAAGCCCTTTCAAATTTTTTCATAATAATATCTTCATCATACATACCCCTCACATAATCTTGAAGTAAAGGCTTAAGATAATCACTCCACAGCTTGTCAAAATTTAAAGTTTTTAATTTTAAGAAATATGCTCCTCCAATATTATAATTTTCATTTAAATCTTCAACTTTTGCTATTTCATTATTTAGAGCAGTCATACGACGAATTGCTTCTTCTTTTTTCTCACCTAAAACATCTAACATTTCTAAACGTTCATCAGCCTTAATTTCAATAAATCTAAAACGACGACGCATGGCAAAGTCAAAACTATCAACAGAACGATCAATATCATTCATTGTACCAATGATATAAACATTATCTGGAATAAAAAACTTTTCATCAGGATTTTTATGTAAATTTGAATATTGAGTAGATACTTCACCAGCTACTCCACGATATCCAGGGTCTATAGAAAAAAATAACTCACCAAATATTTTAGAAATTTCACCACGATTAATTTCATCAATTATAAAAATATACTTTTTCAATTCTTCTTGCTTACTTATTGCATTAATATAGTTTTTCTTTGCCCTTGCTACAAATTTTTTAAATATACCATCTCGAAGTTCAAACCCTATAGAACCATCATTATTTACTTTAGGCCTTAAACCTTCTACAAAATCAGAATAATCATAACTTTGATGGAACTGAACAAATTCAATTTGCTTTTTTTGCTCATCAGTAAGTAACGTATAATTATCAAAGTAACCATTACTAATAATATCAGTAGCAATTTCTTTTGCTAAATATGATTTACCCGTCCCTGGTGCTCCACGTAAAATAATATTCTTAGACTCTATTAATTGATTAGAATATTGATTCATATAACCATTAGATTCTACTACATCATATTTATTATCTATAAATTTTTGATCTGCAAGTTGCTCAACTTCCTTTTTGTCTTTTTCACGATACGTAAGAACAAATTGATCGCCTTCTTTACCAAAACGTTTTAAACACTCTTTAACAAATGTAATAGTTGAAAAGATATTCCAACAATAACTAACAAGTAGTTTTTCATCCCCATACTTATATCTGAAATATTCAATTGAATTTCTATATTTCTTAAACTCCTCAACACTAGAAAAAATCCCTCGAATCAATTCAGACTCTGCATTATATTTACAAATAGGAAAATTTACTTTTTCCTCTTCAGATAAGGCTACTAAAGACTCTTCAAAAATCTGACAAGCCAATCTTGGCATTGTTTGATTAGAGCTCCTTTTTTCACCTTTAGCATACTTTCGCTTAATTATCTCACCTGAAGAACTCTTAAAATATGTATCTAGTGGTTTATAATTATCTCCAAGTCCAAGATTATCTATTGAAAAACGTTCATCACTTGATATAACTTCATTAGCAGTAATTATTAATGTAAACTTTTCTTGTTTTGCTTTCGTCACAAAATCATCTCCATTTACTTGTTTCATAAAATTATTAGAATTATCCATATTTATACCACCTTTAATTAAATTACTATAATAATTCAAAAACACTTGAATAATTTTACAAATAAATAAAATAAAAAAACATTTATGATAAATCCTTGCTATAATTGAATTTACACACAGCAATGACAACCAGGAGATATACATAAATGTTTCAGAATATAATTATATCAGATAAATTATCATTATACAAATTTTTAAATTCTTCATGATATCTTAATATATCTTTATTACTTTCTAATAAATCTAAATAATAACTAGGCTCATTAAATATTCTTTCCAAAATCATTTAATATTGTTTAGTTGGCATATCACCATCACAATATCTGATAAATGTTTGTCCTCCCCATCCTAATAATAAAGATAATGATCTTTTCCCTATATTATATTTTTTAGGTATTTCTAATATATGTTCTAATGAAATTATATTATTTTGTTTTCTAAACTCATTATATAAATTCTTTAAATTATAATCGTTTATATTACTAACAAATACTTCACTTGAAAGACCATCTATTTTCCATTTAACATTTGTCTAGCCTCTCACTATAAATTCTAAAATACTCTAAATCGAGTAGGAGGAAAATAATTATTTTATTTTCCGTCCTCTCACACCACCGTGCGTACCGGTCTGGTACACGGCGGTTCTTTAAGTTTAATGAATTTTAATATATTGATGCGTTAGGCTTTTCAAGCCTAAGTCGGTAAAGAATTGATTTGTAAGTGTAGTATTTGATATAGCACTATTAGCTGTTCGCCAATATCCTTTACGGGTATTGGCAAATTTTATTGCTTGATAGTGATTTAATCCCAATTTCTTAAGGTTTTTATATCTTGTTTTAACCTTTTTCCACTGTTTCCATATACACATTCTTAATCTTTGTCTTATCCATTTATCCAATTGTTGAGCAATACCTTTGCACTTGGCTATTCCATAATAATTAATCCATCCAATATTTATTTGGTTCATTTTAATTATTCTTTGTTCCAAAGTCATCGGTTTTGACCTTGATAGTATTTCTCTAATTTTATCTTTATATCTTTTTAATGATTGTTTAGATATAGTAGTGCAAGCTTTTCCAAATGATAGCATTATCGTAAATCCTAGAAATTTTCTTTTCCATGGTCTCTCTACTGCACTTTTGCTTCTATTTACTTTTAATTTCAATTTACCTTCTATGAAATTTGTTATGTTATCCATAACTCTTTCTCCGGCTCTTTTACTCTTAACGTAAATGTTACAATCGTCAGCGTAGCGACAGAATTTATGCTCTCTTTTCTCTAGTTCCTTATCTAATTCATCTAACATTATATTAGATAGAAGTGGACTTAATGGACCTCCTTGAGGAGCTCCTTCCTCACTTGTTACTACTATTCCGTTAATCATTATTCCAGCCTGAAGATATTTTCTTATTAACCTCAATACTCTCTTATCTTTTATACTCCTTGAGAGTTTATACATAAGTATATCGTGGTTAACTCTATCAAAGAATTTCTCTAGGTCTATATCTACAACCCATCTATAACCTTCATTTATATAAGTTTCTGCCTTTTGTATAGCATCTTTTGCCCCTCTTCGAGGACGGAAGCCAAAACTATTTTCTGAAAAGTTCTCATCATAGATATAATTTAGCTCTTGCGCAATTGCTTGTTGAATAAACCTATCCAAAACTGTTGGTATTCCTAATAATCTAGTTCCACCATTAGGTTTGGGTATCTCAACTCTTCTAACAGGCATTGGTTTATACTCATTATTTAAAATACTTTCTTTTATTGATAACCAGTTATCTTTAAGAAATTGTCTAAGTTCATAGACTGTCATTCCATCAACTCCATGGCTACCTTTATTTGAGATTACTCTTTTCATTGCTAGAAGTAAATTTTCTCTTGATAGTATTCTTTCTAATGAGCCATATTCAAATTCACTTGTTTCTCTATTTGAAGTTGCCGAGAATCTTCTATGCACTCTTTGCTTATCTTCAAGTTCCACTCTATTTTTAGCATTAGAGCCTAAGTATTTAGTTTTCTGCAATCTTTGATTATTCTGCGAAACTTTCAAATTTCAAAACCTCCTTAAAGTTCAGTCCTTCGTCCGCTATCGCGATTAGCGGAGTTACTATGACCTCTGCTGACTTCTGATAGTTCAGCTATATATCACTATATAGGTTATTGCTTTAGAAGTTCATCTTTATTAGCAATATATCTATCAGACCTCCCCAGGTAAGAACAACAACCTTCATCTCATATATCTGCTACATTTACTCCTAAGGTTTCGGGTAGTGTTGGACTTTATCTTGTTGTGCAGACTCGTCCGACCTTAGTAAGCCTCGTATGTAGTTCGTGTTCCTCAGACCGAGACTTTGCCTCCGACTTCCTTCAGATTCCACTTCACAATGGACACCATTGTCATTGGCTAGTGGTTCCCACTACCAAGCCCACAACGGACTTTCACCGTCAAGTTGTTGCCCATGCTGGGCACACACAAACTGAGAGATATAGCTAATAAAAGCTATATCTCTATAATAGATATAATATCCTTAAAATTATCTATAATATAATCAGCATCTTTAAGTTCATTATAATTTCCATAGCCATAACCACACCCAATAGAAAATAAATTATACCTCTTTGCCAATTCTATATCAACAAACCTATCACCAATAACAATAAAATCACCTTGGTACTTCTTCTTAATACACTCAAAAATTTCATACTTAGGTATAAAATTAAAATTTTCACTGCAATAAAAATCTATAAAATACTTATTTAAATTAAATGCTTCTATATGTTTATACATATAGCTAGATTTACAGTTACTTAAAAATATTAACTTATATCCATATTCATTTAATTTATTAAGTGTTTCTATAACACCATTATATAGCTGAGCTTTTCCTTCAGATATATATTTAATCATAGATTCTCCTATAATTGAACTACACTTTTCTTTTTCACACTTTGGCAAATTTGGAATAAATGTATTCCACATATCCTTTGCACTTAGACCAAGAAATTTACTTATTTCTTGGTCTGAAAACTCTCTTTTCTTTGCATAACCATTATCAACTAAATAATCATAAGCTGTCATAAAAGCAGGTTTATATATTTTTATACTATTATGCAAAGTACCATCGTAATCAAAAATAATGTATTTCATGGACTAAAAACTCTTTAAAAGATTAGCCATTTCAATAGCTGTAACCGCTGCATCATATCCCTTATTGCCTGCCTTAGTACCAGCTCTTTCTATAGCTTGTTCAATACTATCAGTAGTTAAAACACCAAAGATTACTGGTTTTTCTGTTTGAAGTGATACATTTGCAATTCCTTTTGAAACTTCTGTACAAACATAAGCAAAATGAGGTGTTGCTCCTTTTATAACTGCTCCTAAGCAAATTACTACATCATACTTATTATTTTTAGCCATTTTTTTTGCTACTAGTGGTATTTCAAATGCTCCTGGAACCCATGCAATATCTATATTATTTTCTTCTACTCCATGCCTCTTTAAACCATCTAAGGCTCCACCTAATAACTTTGATACTATAAATTCATTAAATCTTCCTACTACAATTCCAACTTTAAGCCCTTGTGTTACTAAGTTTCCTTCTAATATTCTCATTTCTTATTCCTCCTAATTTTAAAGCATATGTCCAAGCTTTTCTTTTTTAGTTTGTAAGTAAAATTCATTTTTCTCATTGTGATTCATTTGAATTGGAACTCTATTTACAATTTCTATTCCATACATTTCTAATCCATCTATCTTTCTAGGATTATTAGTCATTAATTTCACTTTAGAAACACCTAAATCTTTTAATATTGCAGCTGCAACATCGTAACGTCTAATATCTGCTGGAAAACCTAACATTTCATTAGCTTCTACAGTATCATAGCCCTTATCTTGAAGCGCATAAGCCCTTAATTTATTAATAAGCCCTATACCTCTTCCCTCTTGTCTCATATAGAGTAAAACTCCACTGCCTTCTTCAGCAATTCTCTTCATAGCTGCATCATACTGTTCTCCACAATCACATCTTTTAGAGCCTAGAGCATCTCCCGTTAAACATTCAGAATGTACTCTAGTTAATACTTTAGTATTTTCATTTATTTCTCCCTTAACTAAAGCAACATGATGTTCACCATTTAACTCATTTACAAAGCCAAACATTTTAAAATCACCATATCTAGTTGGCATTTTAATTTCTACTACTCTTTTTACTAAATTTTCTTTTTCCTCTATTTCTCTTCTATACTTAACTAAATCTTTGATTGTAATTATTTTTAAATTATGATCATTTGAAAATTTTATTAAATCTGCTGTCCTAGCCATAGTACCATCATCCTTCATAATCTCGCATATAATTCCTGCACCTTTTAATCCGGCAAGTTTAGCTAAATCTACAGCAGCTTCTGTATGTCCATTTCTTTCTAATACTCCCCCTTTTTTAGCTACTAAAGGAAATACATGTCCTGGTCTTCTAAAGTCTTCCGCCTTAGAGTTACAATCTATAACCTTTTGAATTGTAATCGCTCTTTCAAATGCTGATATTCCAGTAGTTGTATCAACATGATCAATAGATACTGTAAAAGCAGTCTCATGATTATCTGTATTTTTATCAACCATTGGTTCTATTTTTAATTTATTTAATCTATTTTCTTCAACAGGCATACAAATAAGCCCACGTCCATACTTAGTCATAAAGTTTATAGCTTCACCTGTAACTTTCTCTGCCGCCATTAATAAATCCCCTTCATTTTCTCTATCAGGATCATCAACAACAATTATAATTTTTCCTTCCTTTATATCTTTAATAGCATCTTCAACCATATTAAATTTATACATAAAACCTTGCTCCTTTCATATTAGAAAAATCCATTTTCTCTTAGAAAATCTTCTGTTAACAATGTGTTCTTTTTGTTTTCTTCCTTTTTTGATAATTCCATAACCTTTTCAACATATTTTGAAATCACATCACATTCAAGATTAACAGTATCACCATTATTCTTAGTTAATAAGGTGGTTTTTTGTGCAGTATGAGGTATTATTGAAACTTTAAATACAGATTTATCTACATATGAAACCGTTAAACTTATACCATCAATTGTTATTGAACCTTTTAAAACTATATATCTTAAAATATCACTTGTAGTTCTTATAGTGACCCAAGTAGAATTATCCTCTTTCATTAATGAAAGAATTTCACCAGTTCCATCTATATGTCCACTTACAATATGACCTCCTAATCTACTTTTTAAAGTTAATGCTCTTTCTAAATTAACTTTACTTCCTACTTGTAAATCTCCTAAATTACTTCTCCTTAGTGTTTCAGCCATAACATCAGCTTCAAAACTATTTATCTTTAAATCTGTTACAGTAAGGCATACCCCATTAGTACAAATACTATCTCCTATCTTTGTATTTTCTAAAACCTTATTTGATTTAATTAATAATTTTGAAGATTTAACACCTTTTTTTATTTCCTGTATAACACCTAATTCTTCAATTATACCTGTAAACATGTAATCATCTCCTAACCTATATATCCTTCAACTAAGATATCTTCATCTACAATATTGGCAGTAATATCTTTCAATTTAAATGCATCATTTAATTTATCTATTCCTATGCCACCTACTGGTGTCTTGGAAAATTCTCCTCCTATAATTTTAGGGGATATATAAATCATTACTTTATCAACTATATTTTCTTCTAAAGCAGAATAATTAAGAGTTCCTCCTCCTTCTAATAAAATACTATCTATATTTAATTCTCCAAGCTTTTTAATAAGAGCATTTAAATTAACTTGTCCATTTTTTTCTTCTATAATCAACACCTTAATATTCTTTTTTAATAACTCTTGCATATTTTTCATATTTGCTCTTTTTGTGGTTGCTATTATTGTTTTATTGTCGTTATTTTGTAATACTTTAGAATTCATAGGTATTCTTAATATACTATCAACAATAATTCTTATTGGATTACTTCCATTTTGTATTCTACAAGTTAATTCTGGATCATCTTTAATTACAGTATTTACTCCTACCATAATTCCAGAAAGCTTATTTCTTAAATTATGAACTTGTAATCTTGATTTTTTAGAACTAATCCATTTAGATTCACCAGTTCTTGTTGCTATTTTTCCATCAAGGGACATAGCAGCTTTTAATACTACAAAAGGCTTTTTAGATAATATATATTTTATAAATACTTCATTAAGCTTTTTACATTCATCTTCTAATATACCAACCTTTACTTCTATACCAGCTTTTTTTAATTTATCTACTCCCTTTCCTGCAACTAACGGATTAGGATCAATCATCCCAATAACTACTCGCTTTATATTATTTTCAACTATTTTATCTACACATGGTGGTGTTTTACCGTAATGAGAGCATGGTTCTAAAGTTACATACATAGTAGCTTCACTTGGATCTTCCTTTAAACTTTTAAATGCATTTACTTCAGCATGTCCTTCCCCATATTTTTCATGATAGCCTTCTCCAATTACAATTCCATCCCTTACAATTACAGCTCCAACCATTGGATTTGGATTTACTTTTCCTTCCCCTTTCCTTGCCAATTCAATGGCTAACTGCATAAATTTTTTATCCAAATTTATCACCTCACAATGAAATTAATTTGAATTTAATAAATCATTCAAAAAAAGCCCTGAGATTTTTACTCAGGGCTTAATAATTTGAAATTATTCTTATATTAGTATTTTATTTACAATCAATTCAATAAAAAAATATAACTATAAAAATAAAATTTATAAAAATAATCATATAAATTTTGTGAAAATATAAAA